>Ga0315280_10001867_pt1 | contig 35264 bp, 29 predicted proteins | sample YL17G06_40_MG_FD_203697 | JGI IMG/M metagenome (GOLD analysis project Ga0315280, IMG submission 203697) | Sediment microbial communities from Yellowstone Lake, YNP, Wyoming, USA - YL17G06_40 | ecosystem: Environmental > Aquatic > Freshwater > Lake > Sediment | place: USA: Wyoming | collected...
TACGAAGTGCTTCCCGAAACCAGCGAAGCCCTGATCCAGATCGCCATGATCAATCTGATGCTTCATCGCCTTTGCCCTGAACGAAAACGAAAGAAAAATGAATTCTAAAACACGCTCTAAGAAACACCACAGCCAGCAGTTCTATTGAGCTTCGTGAAACTGGTTGACAGACTGATCCCTTGTTTTGCCCGCTGTAGATCATGGCCTCGATCTCAAACTCAGCCGATACTTTCCGCCGAAGTTCTTCCAGTGCCTGCAACTGCTTCGGCGTCAGAGTAATGTCGGTCAGTTGCTTCACACCCCACTCTCCCTTCCGACATCCGCTCTCGTGACCCCGAATCAATCATCTATCATGGGCGAGCCCGGCCTCAAACAAAAAGCGCCAGGCGTGCGGGTAACGCATGGCGCTGTGTTCTCGGACCTGATCGCACGCTGTCGCCAAAGACGCGCTGTGCTCAGCTATACCAATTCTTCTTGGCGTCTTCGAGGGTCATCGGCTTGAAGTCACCCGCGTGGCCCGCCTGACCAAAGTCCACCATCTTGCTCTTGATCAATTCGCGCAGGGCATCGCGTGCGGGTACCAGATAGTCACGTGGGTCGAATTTCTCGGGATGTTCGGCAAGGTACTTTCGGATCGCGCCCGTGAAGGCGATTCGTCCGTCGGTGTCCACGTTGATCTTGCGGACGCCACGCTGGATGCCGAACTGGATGTCGGCCATGGGAACACCCATCGTCTTCTTCATACTGCCACCATGCTGATTGACGACGTTCACGAGCTCGGGCGGAACCGACGACGAGCCGTGCATCACCAGGAGCAGATGGGGTACGCGCTTGTGAATTTCCTCGATGCGATCCAGGGCGAGGCGTGGCGGCAATGGCTTGCCGTCCTTGTCGTAACGTAACGTTTTGTAAGCGCCATGACTTGTGCCGATGGCCACGGCCAAAGCATCGCAACCGGTTTTCCTGACAAAATCTTCGACCTGGTTGGGATCGGTCAGGTGCTCGTCGCCGCGAAGCCCGGCGCCGTGGCCATCTTCGATTCCGCCCAGGGCGCCCAACTCGGCCTCGACCGTCACGCCCAAGTTGTGGGCATATTCGACGACCTCGCGCGTGGTCTTCACATTGTATTCGTAGGAAGCGATGGTCTTGCCGTCCTCGGTCAATGAGGCATCAATCATGACCGAAGTGAACGCCAACGCAATGGCCTCTTTGCAGGTTTTCAGGCTGTTGCCGTGGTCCAAATGCATCGCGATTGGAATGTCGGGGCTCTCCTCGACAGCCGCCATGATGAGGTTGCGCAAATAGATCATGCGCGAGTATTTGAGCGCCCCACGGCTGGCCTGGATAATCACGGGTGATTTTGTTTCCTTGGCGGCGTCCACAATGGCCTGGATTTGCTCCATATTGTTCACATTGAAAGCGCCCACGCCATAGTTGCCTTTCGCCGCTTCTTCCAAAACCTGTCGCATCGGAACCAACGGCATCGCCGAAACCTCCCGGCGCGACGGCAGAACCTCTTCGGAGCCGCCCCTCGCCGACCCTGTTTGAACTGTGGGGAAAAGCTGCCCCCCGACGTTCCCAACCAATGTGCGAACAAAGTGATTTTGCCTGTGCACCAGTGTCAAGGAAAAAGCCGGACCGCTCGAAATCCGACGATCGTCTCTTCGACGACGACAACAAGCGTCGCCATGCCGTGAGATCCGAACAGCAGCGCTTGCATCTTACCGGAAAAAAAGCAGGCAGAAAGGGAACTCACCAGAGCTTCCGACAGTCTAAAGCGTAGGAAGGAGAGCTGGGTGGTTCGCCTTCGGCGCAAAACATTTCAGACCAGACGACATCCATAACCAAGAACTCGCGAAATGGAGCGCCGCCGCCCTTGACAGTGTTCCGACTATCCATCTTGTGAGCGATTTCGACCTGAAAAAAGCACCGGCGAGATCGCCGACGTTCCAACTTTTAACACCCTGAACACCGCTGAGCAGCCTGATCTGTCAGGACTGGGGCTGCTGCAAGCGCCAGCGGATCGAAGCGCGATGTTTTCGGCTTGACAGTTGGAGGGGGTAAGTCTAGAAATCACAAATAGAAGGTTGTATATCGGGGTGGTCAGTGGAAGCTCCAGCGGCCCCGCGGTTTTCAAGTTATACCCAAAGCGTCCTGCGAGAAGACCAAAGGGTGCATCTCAGAGGTCCACACGGTCAGTTCCTCGGCCCTTGCCAGTGGGGCCGGTTTTAGCGTAGAGGAGAAAAGAGAAACAGTTTCCAGTTTGGCATTCCACTGCCACATTGGCAGGAGGAAAGATTGTGACCGGCGCTGGGGCCGAGCGGGCTTTCACGCTCATCGAACTTCTTATTGTGGTGGCAATCATTTCGATTCTTGCCTCGATCGCCGTACCCAATTTTGTCGAAGCACAGACGCGCGCGAAAGCGGCCCGAGTCCATGCAGACATGCGAACGTTAATGGTCGGACTTGAAACTTACATGGTGGATCACAACGCCTACCCGGCGCGCTTCACGGCCGACGAGATTCTCCCGACTCTCGCCTCGCAGAAACCCCAAATGAGCCGGCTGACGACGCCCGTCCAGTATCTCGCCTCCTTGCCTCAAGACATTTTCGCCAAGTCCCATCCTTACCCGAACGATGGGATTGACTATTACGACCCCCGCCAGACGCAGCAGTTCCTTGCTCCTCGTCACGGCGTTCCTACCACTCGATGGGAGGCTGTTGGAGAGTATAGCTGGCTGATGGTTTCCGTCGGACCCGACGGCGCGATCGGAGCACCGTCGGAGGGCTACCTGGACTATCCCCACCAAGGGGGGGCTTTGCGTACCCTCTATGTGGTCTATGATCCAACGAACGGAACGGCCTCCTATGGCAACATCTTTCGTTTCCAAGGTGACCGTCCACCCATGCAGATTCTCTATCCGGAGTACTGAGATGAGAGCGCTCAAGACAAGCTTCGAGTTCCGAGTTCCGAGTTTCCGGTTTGCGGTTTCCTGGTTCGTGGCGGCGGCGCTAGGTTGGATCGCTTTGTCGGCCCCACCAGCCTTCGCTTTGATCAAGGGCGAGGCGGTGACGTTGGACTACCAGGTCCAAAACTCGGATGTCATCCTGCGGGGGACGTGCGTGGACAGTGCCACGACATGGTCGAATCGCCACATTGTTACCACATGGAAGATTGTCGTGAAGAAGTACTTGAAGGCTCCGGGGAAAATGTCGGTCGAGACACATCCCGTGCTTCTCGTTTCACAAGTTGGCGGGCGAGTTTCGAGCCCGATCCCCTTGGATGAAAGCTACCCGGAAATGGCGATGCTCTATGGCGGCGAAGAGGTCGTCCTGTTTCTCCAGTCGCCCGAGCGCGTGCCAGCGGGCCTACGCACAAAGTATGAAAACGCTGTCGGTCAAGGCCTTCTCAAGCCTTCCCCTCTGATGACCAACTGGCGACTCACGACGCTATCGGTCTCGAAGCTGACGGTGGTCAAGGATTCCAAGACCGGAACAGAAGTCGTCACGCGGATTAATCTCGATCGTTACGGAATCCTTCCATCGCAAGAAGCCGCAAAGGCGTATGTTCAGGCGCTGGAATCGCAAAGCCGTTTTCTGAGCGTGAAACGCGGCGGCGAGACAATTCAGATCCCCATTCAGGTCGGCAAACCGGTGCTCGACTCTGCCCGAGCGGACGCCACGGCCGCCCCCTCGCCATCCATGGACGAGAAAATCCAACAGATGCAGTCCTATACGACGACCTGGGATAGTTTCCAACAACAGGTCGAGAGCGTGCTGCGTGGTGAAAAATCCTCCGCCCCCTCACTTGTTGGCGGCGTGAAGACTTCTCCGGCGATCCGAACGATTCCACCGAGGAAAGAGCAATGAAGCGCAAGTCAGCCTTCACCCTTCAGCGTTCAGTGGCGAGCCTTGTCGTGGTGCTTTTCGCTGTCACGGCGGCCTGGGGGGCCAACCGGCTCGATCTTTTCACGTTCGATCCGGGTGATCCCAACAATCCTTTCGATGACTGGGACCAGGTCAGCCACTCGTTCATAAGCGACAGTTTGCAGCCCTGGCAGGTCTATCTCTATGTGGACGCGAACTTTAATGCGATTGATCCCGCCATCAACCTCAGGGCAGTCCAAACCTGGCTCGTTCTGCGCGGTATCCGCGAGGCGTGCCGGGCGTGGAACGACGTCAGGATCTCGTCGTTTGAGTTCGACGAGGGAGTTACCCCCTTCAATCATACATTCACCAAATTCCCCGGCCAGGTGATCATGCCGGGAGCGACCGGCCTGGACGGCTGGAACCTGGTGACGTTCCAGGACCCAACGCTTTCCATGACGGGTGGCGTCGTGGGAATGTCCATGACGTGGAAAATCTGGAGGGACTTCGATCTCAAGGGATTCATCAACCTTCCCCCTGGGATCATCATCGTGGAGCCGCCGGGCTCGAACCCTCCTGGCGGTGGACTTCCAGCGGCGGCCCAGATTGATTTCAACCTGGACGGCATCCCCGATGTGATCATCCAGGCGCGCAAGTACGTCGCCGGCGAGGTGATCGAAGGCGACACCTGGCTGAATCAGGTCGAAGCCTGGAATCAATGGCCCGATGACCCAAACGACCTTCCAACCTCGGCTGGCGGAAGGATTACCCGGCCCGACACCCTTGGCTCGCTCGATATTCAGGGAGCGGTGACGCATGAGTTTGGCCACCTGATCGGCATCGGCCACTCGAATTTGGAGCGGGCCACGATGTACTGGCTGGTCAAGGGTTCCTATCGTCAAGGATTTCGCTACCCCACGGATGTCTGGGATATGCGATCGCTGGACCTCGACGACGAGGTGGCCGCAGGGATAGTCTATCCTGGGCGCGACAGCCGCCGAGGCGGAATCGCCGGCACTGTCCTCGATGGGCGGAACTTCGATGGCTTGCCCGACCGAACCTCCGGCGTAATTGATGCCACCCTGTTCGGCACCGTTTATGTCTGCCGCCGGATGACAAGCCCAACGATCCCCGCCTATGTTCCCGACAAACTGCTCTTTACGACATTGCCGACCGTGACCCAACGACAATTAGATACGTCGCCGACACTGTATCTGGAACTTTTGACCGAAGTTCAGACGGGCGACGAAATCCGCCTGGCCCTTTGGCCCAACCCCGCCTCGCTTCAACCGAACGGAACGATCAATGCCCAATCTGTCGGGATTGAGGCCTCGCCCAACTATCATATCCCCGGTCTCCCCCCGTTCAATCAATATCTTATATGGCTCAACAACTCCGGGGTCTATTACAACGATTCGGCGGGTGTGGCGACGGACAACATCAGCGTTCCATTCAGCACCTTCTTCGGCTATCAGGCGATTCCTTCCGAGTTCTACGGGGGGAACGTTGACCCAGCCTCACGGCTGGTTCTCGGCGCCGACGGCGCAACTTCTTATACAAGAGCCACGACCCAGCCGTTGACGTTTACCGGCGACGATGCCACCAGCTATGTCTATGTCTCCGTGGTAGCCGGGCAGGTCACAGGCCCCATCAATATCTATACCAATACGGGAGGGCTGCCCCCAGGTGTTACGCCGACGCCAATACCGGGGATCACTCCGACACCCCCGCCGATTGGAAACACACGGTTCTCGCCCGACCCAGACTGCGATCCATTGGTTCCAGCCACGACGGAGTTTGGAGTGGCTGCGGCCGTTGGGGACGTCGAGAACGACGGCGACATGGACCTTTACATCTGCAACGCAGTGTCGGGCACAACAGGCGGAGGCTCGCCGGTTTCGCTGGTCAATCGGCTTTACCTCAACGATCGGGGCGATGAGATTGTCAAGCCAACCTCGGGGCCTCTGGTGCGGCGCTTTGTGGACGTCACGTTTGGTCCCGACAACATTCCGGGTTCGGCCGACGACCGTCTGCCCCTCGATCTTGACATGTCCTATGGCACCATTATGGCCGACTTTGACCTCGACGGCTATGTGGACATTTTCGTCTGCAATGCGGAGACCCTGACGAATGCCAATGGCGGGGAAAACCGCCTATATCTCAACCGAGGCTGGGGGCACAAGAAGCCACCGGGCTGGTTTGACGATGTCACCTTGCGGCCACGGACCGACGCTGCCATCGGAATTCCGACCCTCTTCACGGCCACTATCGTACCAGGTATCCTAAACGTTCCGCCCTTCACGCCCTATACGCCCGACCGCAACTACGGCGATGTCTTCAACCGCGCGACCAAACCCGACTGTGGGGATATTGATTCCGACGGCGACATAGATATCGTTATTGCCACAATGAATCTGTTCCCCGATCCGGTTGGAACGCGGTCTCCCCAATTCGGCGGTGACCAAAGGCTTTTCTTCAGCGAACGGATTCTGATTAACCACGCCAACGATTTCGACCCCAACACTCGCGGCTTCTACTTCACGGATGAAACCCTGGGGATGGACTGCCAGTTTGGAGAGATGACCAACGCTACCTTCCCGTATCCAACAAGGTGGACCGCATGGCAAGCCATGGACCGCATGCCGCCCATGTATCCGGACCTCATCTCGGCGCCCACTATCGAGCGGGATTACTCGCGCAGCTTCCAGGTTGTTTTAGCGCCACTTTTTGGCGATAGCTCACTCGACCTGGTGGTATTCAATCGCTACACTCCGGTCATAACGAACACGAACCACGACGGATTCGATGCGATTTACGAGAATGTGGACAGGGACGGCGACGGCGTTCAAGATGGCTATTTTCGCTTCGTCAACGCCAATTTTGGCGAATACGGTTACATCACACTTTCGGACTCCACGGGAACAAGCATTCCCAACAGTCTAGGGATTATGACAGACACAGGCACCGGGGGAATTGGCATTTTCGATGGAGACCCAGGAGACGCGCCATCGCCAGAGACCGACGTCGTTGTAATGGTCCGGGACGACTCGTTCGGCGGGTTGGTGGGGGACTTCAACTATTTTGGATTCAATATGCCCTTGTCCATCAACGGAACAGATGGCCACACTCTTTTAACCCTCGGCGGTGCAGGTTGTAACCGTGGGCCGGTCTTCGGCGGCCACGGCCTGACCTATGCCCTTTACGGATTCCCCGGCTCGCGGATCCTCGCGTGGCAAGCCATGACTACTGCCATAAGTCCCTTTCCAAACTTCCAGAATTTCCTGGCGCGCCATGCCGTGGCCGCCGATTTTGATGGCGACGGTGATCTGGACGTTTATGTCGGTTTCCAGAAAAGAGGCCCAGAGAGCTTACTCATAGGTCCCGCGCCCAACCAGTATTTCGTGAACAATGGCTTTGCCGCCTTCACCGATGCAACGGTCGTTGCAACCTCGGCCTCCTCACGCGGCAGCTATCACGTTCTGGCTTTCGACTTCGAGAACGATGGCGACCTGGATATCTTCCAGACCAATACCAACTCGCCCAATACGTTGCTAAAGAACCATCTCTTCGACGCTCCGCCCGACTTGCACAGCTCGTTTGACAATCCGCTCTTCCACGATGCTACGTCCCTGTATTTGCCACCTTACAATCATGGGCAGGCCTACCCGCCGTTCTCCCAGGCGGAAAGCAACATGAGTATCAGTTGCGCGATCGGTGACCTGACGGGCGACGATTTGCCCGATGCCGTCGTCGCCAATGGCGCTCTATATACCGTCAGCGGCGATGACACCGATGTGTTGATCAACCACGGCCAGCCGGCCAACCAGGGGACCACCGTGTTCAGTCCGATTCACGCCACCTGGCCAGCGCCCCGAATCGCGAGCTATGAGTGGTATCGCTACGGGCGGGAGTTAATGAACGCCCGATTGACGGGCGTTCCCATGAATCCGCCGTATGACCTTTATCGGCTCAACGTCAATACGACTGCTTACGATGTCGCATTGGCCGACTTCGATCTTGATGGTGACTATGACGCGATCCTGAGCACATTGGGAACGGGACCGCGCGTCTATAGCAATGAAGATTCAGCGGATGTCGCCATGGCATGGAGCAACGTGCTCACCTACTTTGGTTTCACCGAGCGGGCGCTCAATTCAATTCCCGACCTCGACTATCTCGGCGATGGCATCCTGATCCCGGCCGATGCGCCCGGATCGCAGTTCTCGCTGCCTCCGCTTAGGAATCCCGTTCCCATTCCGGGCTTGGGAGTCAATAAGAAGAACATGAACCGCGGTCTGGCGATCGGCGATGTGGATAGCAACGGCACAATTGACGTTGTCATTGCCAACGGTTTACCGCGTGCTGGTGGCGGGGGAGGTTCGCCGAATGTCCTTTTGCTCAACCGAAGTGATCTTCAGCATACGGCCATTTTCGTGGATGTGACCGAGACACATTTGCCGGTTGAGCGGCGAGCCTTTACTTCCGGCACCCAAACGATTACCTACTATGAAGGTATCAACGACGATACAATGGCGTGCGCCCTGGCCGACTTTGACAGCGATGGCGATCTCGATTTGATTTTTGTCAACGGCAGCGACGGCACGACCTCGCCGACGCGCTATTTGACCAATGTCGGCGGCGGCCATTTCGTGGATGCCCCTGCCGCCTTCCTGCCCAGTGTGCTCCGACAGCCTGCTATGCCGTGGGACGTGGTTGTCGCGGATTTTGATCGCCGGGGCGATCCTACGGAAGACATCAACGGCAACGGCGTGCTCGACCCTGGCGAGGACGTCAACCATAACGGTGTTCTCGATTGGTGGGATACGACGGAAAGCGAAGACTTGGACGGCGATGGAGTGCTCGACCCTGGCGAGGATGGTTTGGCCCCGTTTGGTCCGCCCAACGGCCGTCTCGATTCCGCCGATCTGAACGGCGACGGAGAGATCACGGTGCGCCGTCCCGGTGTTTTCGACGCCAGCTGGGACGTCCTCATCACGATGCAGGACGGCCCGGACATCCTCCTGCTCAATTCGCTGCCGAATCCTCAGCACCAGTTCTACTTCATAGACGCCTCCGACCGCCTGCCGGCGGTTTGGTTGAGCAAGTTCGGTGCCGATGTCGGCGACATAGATTTGGACGGTGACATAGATGTCGTGGTTGGCTGCCGCAATCCTGCCCCGAACTCGGGACGTGTGGTGGTTTACCTCAACGAATTGAACACGCCCGCGCGGAATTTCGTGAACGCTAGCAGCGAGGTGCCGCGCGCCTGGTCAATTGCCGCCGCGACGGGCTTCCCGGACGATTTACACATGACGGCGCGAGATGTCAAACTGGCCGACCTCGATTTGGACGGCGACCTCGACATGTATGTTGCTTTCACCGGAACCGATATGCTGGGTCAGCCACTGACTGCCGGAATCACGAATGCCGTTTATGTCAACCGCCTGATCGGTGATGGTTTCAACAGCTTGAAGAAATTCAGGACGTACCGCTCGCCCTACCTGATCAAGCTGTCGCCGCAGGTTGGCATCCAAGGCACCGTGGTGGTCGCCTCGGTTTATTTCGAGAACCTAGATCAGGACGTTCGGAAGATGGATTTCGGCCCAGGCGTTGTGGTCGGACCCATTGCTCGTGTGGGACCGACGGCTTTTCGCGTCCAATTACGAATCGCCAACGACGCCCCTGTCGGACCGCGCGACGTGACAGCCACGATGTCGAACAACAAGACGACCCGGTTGCGGGAAGCCTTTACCGTCCTGACGCGACAGACGGCGGCGCGCCCGGCCTGGACACGCTATCGCTGAGTGGGTTCCCCTACTCGCCTCACCTGTGGCAAAATTGGCTGATCGGTTTCACGGGTGAGGCGATTTTATTTGAAGGACGAAGGTGGAGGGATGAAGGATTGAGCTCGGGTCGGCAACTCATCCTGACAGAAGAGGAGAGATCAACAATGAGGGAAAACTGCTTGGATCGGCGACGGTTCCTGGGACAAAGCCTGACGGCGCTCGGCGCGGGAGGTTTGACGGGTAGCCTCGCAGCCGCAGCCGCGGCACCGGAACAGGCGGCGGCAAAGAGCGATATTCCACCACGCAAGTTCCGCCTCGGCATGGTCACCTATATGATGGGCGCGAAAATGGACGTTCCCACCTTGATCAAGACCCTCAAGGAAGCCCAATTCGAGGGAGTGGAGTTGCGAACCGGCCACCGGCATGGCGTCGAGCCGACGCTGAGCGACGTTGCGCGCCGCGAGGTGAAAAAGCAATTCGAGGATTCCGGAATCGTTCTCTGGGGCCTGGGCACCACGTGCGAATTCCACTCGCCCGACCCCACGGCGCTTCGCAAGCAAATCGAAACCTGCGGCCAGTTCTGCAAGCTGGCCAAGGACGTCGGCGCCCGCGGTGTCAAAGTTCGTCCCAATGCTTTGCCCAAGGAAGTGCCGGTCGAGAAAACGCTCGAGCAAATCGGCAAGTCGCTCGCCGAATGCGGCAAGATGGCCGACGACAACGGCGGCGAGATCTGGCTCGAAGTGCACGGCGGCGCGGCTCATCCGCCCCACATCCGCACAGTCATGGATCATTGCGGCCACCCCAAGGTGGGCGTGTGCTGGAACTCGAACGCAGGCGACGTGAAAGAGGGTTCGGTCAAAGAATACTTCCTGCTGCTTCGCAAAAACCTCATGTCGTGCCACATTACCGATCTGTTCAGTGAGAAATACCCGTGGCGCGAGCTGTTCACGTTAATGCGGCAGAGCAATTACGACCGGTTCACGCTGGCCGAGATCAAAGAGGCTCCTGATCCGGTAAGCGCGTTGAAAAAGTATCGCGAGCAGTGGCTTGCGCTTTCGAGCTGAGTTGGGGCACAAACCGCAAAGAAACAAATGGACCCGCGCATGTCGTGTGCATTGTGGTGTTGTGGTGTACTCTCATCCGACCACAATGACACGACAGACACGACGCACAAATCTGGATGGAAGCGGTTCTGATGTTTTCGATCATTCTCGCTGCCGGCAAGGGAACGCGCATGGGCCCAACCGACCGGCCAAAAGTTTGCCTCCTTCTCGATGGTGTTCCCGTGATCGTCCACGCCATCGAGACGTACTCTCGTTGCGGCATCGAGCATCATATTGTTGTCGTGGGCGATCGCGCCGAGCAGGTGGCCGCGGCGGTCTGTGAGCGTTTTCCCGATACCATCTTCGTCTATCAGCCCAGCTTGCGTGGAAGCGGCGATGCCGCCCGTCGGGGAGCAGCAGTCCTCGATGCCTTCGGCTATACGGGCGACGTGCTGGTTGTTGCGGGCGACAAGGTGCTCGAAGAGCACGCCGTACGTGCGCTGCTCGATCTCTTCCGGCGCACGGCTGCCGATCTGTGTCTCCTGGTGGGTGCCAAGGACGATTTCCCCAGCTCAGGACGAATTGTCGAGGACGAGACCGGGCAGGTTCTCGGTAATATCGAGGTGAGCGACATCGCGCGTGCACGTCTTATCGGGCACTGGTTCGAACGGACCCGAATCGAACCGCTCGACCGTGATCGTCTGCGAGCCGAACTGCTCGAGGCGTTCTCGACCGAACGCAAAGCGCAACGGGCGATGCCCCAATTCTGGCGCCTGCTCGGCGAGCGCTCAACAATTACAAACGATGATCTGTCCGCCTGTTTTTCGCGCGACGAGGCCTTTTTCGAATTCCGAGACCCCAACGGCCGGGTTCACCGGCTTACGGCTGATGAAATCGAAAGCCATGTTCGCTATGTCAATCTCTCGGTCTTCTGCTTCCGCACGGAGGCGTTGCGTTACGCTCTCGAACGGTTAGGCAATAACAACGCGCAGGGAGAGGAGTACTTGACCGACACCGTGTGCATTTTGGCCAACGCCCGCAAACCTGACGGCTGGCCACTGTTTCGCGTTGTTCTTTATCCCATCCAGCAGCCCACCGACGCGATGGCTTTCAACACGCCCGAAGAATTGAACGCGATTCGCGACTACTATCATGGCCAAAAGCCACAGATTCGTGGGGCATGCGGATAGCCCTGTCAGTTAGGCTTCGAGGCCGCCGCAAAGTGTTTTGGACCTATAACAAGCCTACTTTGACGACCGACCGCGTTCCAGAGGATTCGATGCTGTGGCGACCGCCAGAACTCGCTCTTTGGCTGCTCTTCCGTGACGCCTTGCTGGATTCTCTGCTGGGCTTGCTGGGGCTAAAAGTCGTTGACACCGGCTTTCGGGCGGCGGAACATTATACGATGATACGCATCGAAACCCCAGCGTACAATTCGAGAGCGTGAGCTATGCCACCCCAAGTCAAGATTGCTATCTACCCAGGGACCTTCGACCCGATCACCAATGGTCACCTGGACATTATCAACCGAAGCTCTCACATGTTCGACGATGTGATCGTCGCCGTGACGGAGAATCTGGCCAAGAAAGCGACCTTCCCGATCGAGGAGCGCGTGGCGATGATCCGCGAAGCGATCGCCGGCCTGCCGCGGGTTTCCGTCGAGTCGTTCGACAGACTGACGGTGGATTTTGCTCGCCAGGTCGGAGCGCGCTACATCGTTCGCGGGCTGCGCGCCGTCAGCGACTTTGAATACGAACTGCAAATGGGAATGATGAACCGGCAATTGGCCCCTGACGTCGAGACGGTCTTCCTGGTTCCCGCCGCCGACTACTCCTTCGTCAGCTCGAGTCTCGTCAAAGATGTCATCCGCCTGGGGGGAAGCGTATCGGGTTTCGTTCCCCCTGCGGTCGAGAAACGCCTACTCGAACGGTTGGCGCCGCTGGGGAAATAACCATGGACGAAAACATTAATTACAAACAGATTGCCCTGCTCAACCGGGCCTATATGGCCGAGGTCTGGCACAAAGTGAACGAAAACGCCGATCTCACCGAGGAAGAAGAACTTCTCGCGGAACAGATGCAGGCACATTCGGAATATAGTGAGGTCTGGGAGAATAAGGATCTCGGCGAGCACTTCTTCGACCTAACCAAGGAAGAAAACCCCTTTCTGCATATCTCGCTCCACGTCATGTTGGAACGGCAAATTCGCTCGAACAATCCGCCGTACGTTCGCAGGGCGATCGAGCGCCTGGCAGCGCAAGGGGAAGACCCTCACGACGTGCAACACGCCATCCTTCGCATTCTGGTCAGCGAGATGTGGGCCGTCATGACGCAGCGGCGACCCTTCAACCTGAAACAGTATTGCGATCAGATCGAAAGCCTCTGATGCTTTGCATTCACGTATTTCAAAGGATGGGACAATATGGACAAAGATGAGGTGAACGAGGACGACGAGTCTCTCTACGACGAGATACGACTCGAGGACGAGCTTTACGCCGAACAAATCGAATCGCACCCGGAGTATGCCGACTTTTTCGAACAGAGCCAGGGTCTGGATGACGTGTATCTCGACGCGGACGGCCAGGAAGTGAATCCCCATCTCCATCTCACACTTCATGTCATGGTCGAAAAACAGCTTCGTTCTGACGATCCTCCCTTCGTGCGCAAAACCTTCGAAAGGCTAACGGCACGAGGCCTTGATGGCCACGAAGCACAGCACGCGATCATGGGAGTCTTGGTCCAGCTGACGTGGGACGTCCTGACGCAGCAACAACCTTTCGACACGAAACGTTACGAAAGAGAACTTGAGAGGCTCTAAGGGCCATGCACGCAGTTCTGACCCGACTCTATGAGAGAGCACGGCAAACGGGGCGAACGATCGTTTTGCCCGAGGGAACCGACCCGCGGGTGTTACGAGCCGCCGTGCGCGCGGTCGAACTCCAGGTTTGCCGGCCGGTTCTGTTGGGTGATCCGGCGATAGTGCGCGAAGCGGCAAACCGTGAGACGATCAACCTTGGCGACATCACCGTGATCGAACCCAGGTCATCGCCCCAGTTTGCCGCCTACTGCGAGCGGTTCATCGCGTTGCGGGCCGAACGCGGCAAAACGATCAAGCCACGGGTGGCCGAGGCGATGATGGCCGACCCGCTTTTTTACGCGGCGATGATGGTGCGCGAAGGCATGGCCGACGGCGCCGTGGGTGGAGCAGTCAACACAACGGCCAATGTTGTCCGCGCCGCCTTTTACATTATCGGTCTGCGCGAAGGTGTCGGCACGGTCTCGAGCCTTTTCTTGATACTCTTGGGCGACCGGACAATCGGCCAGGACGGTGCTTTGATCTACGCCGACTGCGGCGTGGTGCCCGATCCAACGGCCGAGCAGCTGGCCGAGATCGCCCTGCTTACCGCGGCGGAGATGCATTTGCTGCTTGGCGGCGAGCCGCGCGTGGCCATGCTTTCGTTTTCCACTCGCGGCAGCGCATCGCACCCGTCCGTGGACAAAGTACGCCAGGCAACGGCACTGGTCCGCCAGCGCGACCCGAGTCTCTGCGTGGACGGTGACATTCAGGTGGATGCCGCGTTGGTGCCGCCGGTTGCCGCACGCAAATGCGCCGACAGCCCGCTGGCCGGGCGCGCCAATGTTCTCATTTTCCCCGACCTCGACGCGGGTAACATCGTCTATAAGGCGACCGAGCGACTGGCACGCGCCGAGGCCTACGGCCCCATCCTTCTCGGCCTCAGGCGGCCGATGAACGATCTCTCCCGTGGTTGCAGGTGGGAAGACATCCTCGCCAGCATGATCGTCGCCGTGTGCCAGGGCCTTGCGGTGGCCGAAACACCACAAGGATAGCCATCTATCTGAAGGAAGGCAATCGAGTATGAAGGACGTGACGAAAATAGTCGTAGCGATGATCGGCTTGGCGTTTGCTGCTCCGGGCGAAATTCCCGCTGCCGAGGGCGGGGCTGCTCCACTCGCGCCGAAAAGCACAAAACCAGATCTTACTGAATTTGCCAAAGCCAGAAGCGAGCGCCGGTATGTTGGAGTCCCGCACAAGGTATTGGCTTTTTACTACACTTGGTACGGAACGCCGCAGGGCCACGGGAAATGGGTTCACTGGAAAGAGGTCAACGCCGAAAAGCGCGAGATTTCCGACTCAACGCATTATCCCGCGCTTGGCGCTTACGATTCGTATGACCCCGAGGTGATTGAGCAACACATCACTCTTGCGAAAAGTCACGGCATTGACGGCTTCATTTGCACGTGGTGGCGGCAGAAAGACCTTCACGATATCGCCCTGGAGAAAGTTTTGGGAATCGCCGCAAAGAGAGATTTCGAGATTTCCATTTATTGGGAGACGGTGCAGGACGCCAAGAAGGACACGGTCAAACGCGCGGTCAGTGACATGCTCTACGTTCTCGAAAAGTATGGCTCTCACCCCGCCTTTCTCAAGGTGGGCGGCAAACCGGTCATCTTTGTCTATGGGCGCGTCATGAAAGATGTTCGCCCCAACCTATGGCCCGAAATCGTCACGACCATTCGGAGTCGTTCTGGAAAAGATTTTCTCCTGATTGCCGACGGCTACAAGGAAAGCAACGCCCAGGTTTTTGACGGCATCCATACGTACAGCGTAGCCCGCCCGATCAGCGGCAAGACGCCCGACGAAATGAGAACTTATGGTCGCGAGTCCTTTCGCAACGCCGTCCAAATGGCAAGAAAGGCGGGCAAGATTTCCTGCCTCACCGTTATTCCGGGTTACGACGACACGAAAATCCGCAAGCCCGGCCTCCAAACCGAACGCCACGATGGCCAGACCTATGGCGTGCTGTGGGAAGAAGCCATCGCCGCCGATCCGGACTGGATTCTGGTTACTAGCTGGAATGAGTGGCACGAAGGGTCAGAAATTGAACCCAGCCATGAGTGCGGCGATAAGTATCTTACAATGACAGCCAAGTACGCCTCTCAATTCAAGAAGAGCCCATCCAGCCAGATCAAGGTCGTCCCAGCTGAGACAGGCGAAAGGTGAAACAACATGTTTGCCGAAGCCCCGGATGGGGCTAAAGAGGCATAGCCCAACAGCCTTAGTCTTGGGAAACGAGTCGTGCCAATCCGTCTAGTCCCAGCGGGGCGAAAGAGTCAACATGGCCCACACTTTCTCCTCGCTTCTTTTCCACATCATCTGCGAAGGCAGCCGAGCGCGGCCGGATTGATAGAGCGCTACGAAGTCGGTTGAGCGGGTGTGGCGGCGGACCTGGAGCATGGGGAGCGGCGGGCAGTAAATTGGTCGTCGCGGAGGAAGTCCCATAGCCAGATTTCGGTTGCCGGTTCACCGAGCATCGTGAGTTTCAGTCGGACGCCGCGTTCGGTCCATTCGGCCTGCCACGTTTGATCGGTCACTGCACGACGGCCATTCCTGATCCACGTGGCATGGGCATCCTGCCCATGATTTATCCAAGGAGAGGCCTTTGGTTGGGCGGCCTTCGGCGTCCTGTGCCAGCAGCCGCCCGCGTCCCCAAAGGATGAGACCCAGCTTGTCCGCATAGGTGTATTTGCTGTTCTGGGTGGTTGGGATGACATAGGTTGCCGCTTTGCGGAGATGTCAAACCTGTGGTTTCTTTGATTTGCACCTTCCACCTTTCGCGTTGACACGACGCCGGCACGGGACAAATATGGCCCATGAGAGAATTCACCGGCCATTGCAACGCACTAAAAAAGAGCGCCTCGATGAGAAGTCGCAGACTGGCCATCGTATGCAGCCTTGTGGCGCTGATCGCGCTGCTGACGGGCGGATGCAAGGCGAAACCATCCACCGAGATTCGCGTTGCTCACATCTATGAGCCATTGGCCGGTCCCGTGCAAAAGGCTTGCCTGGAATGGCTCGAAGGCGTCCGTGCCCAATTCGCCAAGGAACATCCGGGCCTCGCCGTTCGATTGGAACAGGTCAAGTGGGACAAGATTGACAGCAAATCCATGAACGACTACCAGGCAGGCATTCCGCACGACGTGGTCTGGAGCTCACCGCAATTGATGCCGCAGCACTTCGAGGTCGGTGACCTGCTCGATCTCGCGCCGTTTCTCCAGTCATGGCCGAAGTTCGCAACGGATGACTTCGCGTGGAACCCCTCGTGGGGAATCTGTGGCCGCGGCGCCGTCCGACTGGCACTGCCAACCGGCGTTCACGCCCGCGTTGTCATCTATCGCAAAGATTATTTCGAACAGGCCGGCCTCGATCCTGAAAAACCGCCGACCGATCTCGATTCGCTGCTCGATGTCGCCAGGAAACTTACGCGCGACACCAATGGCGATGGGCGGCCGGACGTGTGGGGACTTGGACTCTATCTTGGGCGCGAGCGAGCGACCATCGAGCTTTATTTTGCGCCGCTCCTTTGGCATTTTGGCGGCGATCTTTATGAGCCAAAAACCAAGCGCGCCATTTTCGCGAGCGAAGCCGGCGTGCGGGCCGCCCAATGGCTTTACGACTGCATCCACACGCACAAGGTCACGCCGCCGTGGGCTGCGGGCGATAAATATGACGACATCATTTTCGAGCGATTCATGCGCGGCGAACTCGCCATGGCCTGGGGTTGGGGAAACTATTTCAACCAGGCCCTCGAGGAAAATGGATGGACCAAAGGATTGCTTCCGCCGACTCCCGGAGGCCAGGCCCTCAAGGTCGGCATTTTTGTGACGCCAACTCGCGAGGGCGCACAATTTGCCAATTGCTGGACGGTCTCGATCCACAAACTGAGCCGACATCCCGCCGAGGCTTTCGCGTTCGTCGAGGCGCTCCTCGAACCGGCCAACCTCGACCACTATGCCGACGCCGGACTGCCCGCTCGCAAGTCCATGTGGGAGCGGCCGCAATATACAACCCCCTGGTACAAGGTCTGGCGACAGGCCGCCGAGGCCGGTCGCCCTATGCCCGATACGCCGAATTACAACAATCTGGCCGACTCGGTTGCTGCGGCTCTTCAGGAAGTCATTCTCAAGCAAGCCGATCCGGCCCAAACGCTTCAGCGCTATCAGGACGAGTTCAACCGCCGCTATGTCAAACCCTGAAACACAGCGTGGCACGGGCATCTTGCCCGTGAGCAATCGCAGGCAGGGCGTCCATGTCACAATGTTCGCATCCCGGCAATGGCTTTTCGTCCCGGCTTTGATTTATCTGGCGCTGTTTTGGGTCGTGCCACTGGCGCCAGGGTTGCTGATCAGTTGCCAGGAGCCTGTGCCGGGAACGCAGGCATTTCGATGGGTCGGTCTGGCCAACTATCGAACCCTGCTTGGCGAGAAAACCTTCTGGCACAACCTTTCTCTCTCGCTCTTGTACCTGATCGGAGTCGTTGGCCTGACAACACCCGTGGCCTATGTCGTCGCGCTCGTCATTTCGGGGAGGTCGCGGGTCTTGGGAGCGGTCCGCGCGCTGTTTCTGATCCCGTGGGTCGTGCCACCAGTGGTCAGCGCGCTTGTTTTTCGCAGCATGGCCGATCCGGCGATTGGTCCCCTGGCAGCGCTCTATCGCCATCTCTCCGGCAATACGGAACTAATTCCCCTGCAAAGTGCTTCCTGGGCGATGGTCAACGTGATCGTTCACAGCTTCTGGCGCTCGGTGCCGGTGCTGACACTGTTCCTTGTGGCCGGGATGACGACGATCTCGGCGGAGCTGCACGAGTCGGCACAGGTGGACGGCGCCAGCGCCTGGCAGCGCTTTTGGACAATCACGATGCCCCTGACTCGCTCCCACCTGGCGACCGGTTTACTTCTGATCAGTGCTTTCACACTCCAGGATGCCGAGACGATTTATGCAATGACGGGCGGCGGGCCGGGTCACGACACCGAGGTCGCCGCCGTCCGCCTCTTCCGCGAGGCGTTCGACTACCAGCACCTGCACGTCGCGGCGGCAGTGGGGACGTTTCTCCTGGTGGCGGGAGTTATTTTGATGGCGCTCTATCTCGCTTTGTTTCGGCGCGCGGAGGCAGCCACATGAGAGGTGAGAAGCGAGAGGTTAGAGGTGAGAAGAAGCCAAGAATACCAGCGGGTCGCTGGCGTTCCCCACGAAGTTCTGCTCTTTTCTTGCCTCTGACTTCTGGCCTCTCACTTCCCATGGGGCGACTCGTCTATTGGTTGGTCGTGGTGGTGCTTGTGGCGTTCTGTCTTCTGCCGATTCTGTGGGGCGTGCGAACCAGCCTGGCGCCGGAATTCGATCCGTCGTTCGTGCCATCGCGCCTGACGAGCGAACACTACGCGAAGATTCTTTCGCGTGGTTTTTTCTATCGCTATACGATCAATAGCGCAGTGGTCACATTGGGGTCGGTCGTCTTGGTTTTGCCCCTCGCGTTAGGAGCCGGCTATGCGCTAGGACGACAGCAGTTTTGGGGACGGCGCCTGGCGCCGGTTTTGCTGGCACTGCCGCTTCTTCCGGCGGTCACATTTCTGGTTCCCATTGCACGCTATCTCAATTTGTTTGGCCTTTATAACACGCGAACGGCGCTCGTCCTGGCCAACACAGCGTTCTGTCTGCCTTTTGCCACGTGGATGGTGTGGAATTTCGTCCACGCACTTTCGCCATCGCTCGAAGAAGCCGCCCTGCTCGACGGCTGCTCGCACCTCGGGGCATTGATCCGAGTCATTTTGCCCTCAATGATCCCAGGCGCGATTGCGGCCGGCGTTTTTGTGGCCATCCAGACATGGAGCAACTACTTGTTCGCCTATGCCCTGAGCACGCATCCGGAAATCCGTGTTCTGCCCAAGGCGATCGTGGATTTCGTCGGCTCGTGGCGGACAGACTGGGGCGGCCTGATGGCGATTGGCGTTCTGACACTCCTACCGCCTTTGGCGCTGTTCCAGATTCTCCAACGATGGTTCGTTGCCGGCATGTATGGCCTCGCGGAACGCTAATGACATCTCGCCCCCAACACCGGGCACACCATGAGAAGTCCCACGGCTCGGATCGTGCGCCTCAGCGATTCAAGCCTTGACCACAGCACGGGACTTTCTATTTTGATCAAGAGCGTGAAACGAGAGGGGTGGGTCTGATGAACCTGGCGAAACTGGATGTGCGACTGCCGAAAATCGGCGATAGGTGTTTTGTACCGCGCGTTCCCATTGAGCAGATCGGGTTCTTCGAAACCGACGAATCGCTGACCGCCGACCAGGCTGCACGGAGCAAAGCGTTTCGTTCGATCGGGGTTGGACGCCGGTGGGGACGTCCATGGGCGACAGCCTGGTTTCGCTACCGGTTTACGATTCCGGCGGACTTGGCGGGTCGGACCATTTTCGTGTTCCTCGACGACGGAGGCGAAGGCACCTGCTTCTTCAACAACGTCCCGCTTCAGGGACTTGATCGCCATCACCGCGAAATCCGGCTGGTCGAGCAGGCACGCGGTGGTGAAGCCTTCCAACTACTCGTCGAATCGGTCCCGCAGGCCGACGTCGTTCAATTTCGCGGCCTACGATGCCTCGAACGGGCCGAACTGGGTGCTCTCGTTCCTGAGGTCTGGAACCTTTACCACGATCTGCTTATTCTGACCGATCTGGCGCGCCAACTCCCCTCCGACAGCACACGGCGAGCCCGTATTCTTTATCTTCTCGATCGCGCCTTGGACCGGTTTGATTATGACTCCACCAACCCCGAGGAATTGGATCGCGTGGCCAAATCCTGTCGCGAGATTTTGCGCCCGCTTTTCGACCGTCACGCCACGCCCAGCGCCCAACGGTTCGCCTGTGTCGGCCACGCGCACATTGATGTTCTCTGGCTGTGGCCCTACCGCGAAACCACACGCAAGTGCTCGCGCACATTTTCGACCGCCGTCAAGTTGATGGAGGAATACCCCGAATACCTGTTCGCGCAAAGTCAGCCGCAGCTTTACGAGATGACGCGGGCTCCTTATCCAGCACTCTATGAAAAAATTCGGCAACGCGTGGCGTCCGGCCAATGGAAGCCGGTCGGAGCGATGTGGGTCGAACCCGACTGCAATCTGACGAGCGGCGAGTCGCTCGTGCGTCAGATCATGCTGGGCAAGGAGTTCTTCCGGCGCGCGTTCGGCGTCGAGGTGTGCGAAGCCTGGCTACCCGACACGTTCGGGTTTTGTGCCAGCCTTCCACAGATCCTCAAGCAATCGGGCATCAACTACTTCATGACGCAAAAACTCAACTGGGGTTCACCCATCGAATTCCCCTACGACACGTTCTGGTGGGAGGGAATTGATGGCTCGCGCGTTTTCTGCCACTTTCCACCGACAAACAATTACAATTGCCAGATGAACGCCGAGGAACTGCTTCGCGGTGAGAGAAACTATGTCGAGAAGGACCGAGCGAGCTCGCAGATTTACATCTACGGCTACGGCGACGGTGGCGGTGGGCCGACTCGCGGGATGTTGGAATTCCTGCGCCGTGCGCGCGACCTCGAAGGCCTCCCGCGGTGCGAGCCAACCGCGCCGCGCGACTTTTTCGATCGTCTCCTGGCCGAATCGGACAATTTCCCGGTTTGGGTGGGTGAACTCTACTACTCCTATCATCGCGGTACCTATACCACTCAGGCGCACACCAAACTGAACAACCGGCGCGCCGAGGTGCTACTTCACAACGCGGAAGCGTGGAGCACCGTGGCCGCGGTCGGCTGCGACCTTCCCTATCCGGCAGATACGCTGCGCGAAGCATGGCGGTTGGTCTGCTTGTGCCAGTTTCACGATGTTCTGTCCGGCTCCTCCGTCGGTGAGGTCTATGGCGAAACCGAGGCCTTCCATGCACAGGCCCGCGAGAAGGGAATATCGGCACTGGATGCGGCCTTGGACTGTCTGGCTGGTCGCATTGAAACCGGTGCACGCCCGGGCCTCCCTGTGGTTGTATTCAATTCGCTCAGCTGGGAGCGAAGCGGCCCCGTCCTGATCGGCGAAAGCGCAATCAAGCAGTTGCGGGTCACAGATGGAGATGGCCATCCAATGCCGGTTCAGAAAACTAAGGATGGATGGTTGTTTTGGGCCAGGAATATTCCCGAGTATGGCTACGAGACATTTTGGTATGACGAAGGAATCGGTGTGGCCACGACAGCGCCCGAGGACGAACCGACCGCGACGGCGCGATCGCTCGAAAACCGCTACTATCGAATCGAGTTGGACAAGGCTGGCGAGATCACACGCATCTTCGACAAGCAAGTGGAACGCGACGTTCTCGCCGACGGGGAAACGGGCAACCAGCTGCGTCTGTTCGAAGATATTCCCCACAACTGGGACGCCTGGGAGATTGACGCCGACTATCGCAACAAGATGACGATCATCCGCGATGTCCAAAAGATCGAGATTGTCGAACAGGGGCCATTGCGAGCTGCACTTCGGATCCAGAGGCAATTCGGACAGTCAAAATTGACACAAACGATCATCCTTTGGGCCGACTCGCGGCGCGTGGACTTCGAGACCGAAATGGATTGGCACGAAAGTCACAAGTTGCTCAAGGCCTCTTTTCCGCTCGCGGTTCGCTCGCTCCATGCGACCTATGAAATCGCTTTTGGCCAAGTCGAACGGCCGACGCATACCAACACCTTTCTGGATGCACTCCAGTTCGAGGTGCCGGCCCACCGCTGGGCCGACTTTTCCGAGGATGGCTACGGTGTCGCGCTCCTCAACGACTGCAAATATGGCTATGATACGCGCGGCCATGTCATGAGCCTCACGCTGTTGCGAAGTCCCAAAGACCCCGACCCACGGGCCGACATGGGCGAGCATCGTCTGACTTACTCACTCCTGCCCCACACGGACGATTTCTGGCGAGGTGAGGTGATTCGCCACGGGTACGAGCTCAATGTGCCACTGCTTGCGCGGCGTGTGCAGACGGCTCGGGTCGGCAAAGGTGCACCCTCAAGCCAGTGCTTTTTTTCCGTTGATGCGCCCAACGTGCTGATCGAAACGATCAAGCAGGCCGAGCACGACAAAGGCGTGATCGTCCGCCTCTATGAGGCATGGGGACGGCGCGGCCGGGCACGCCTGACGACCTCGCTTCCTTTCAAGAAAGCCGAGAGGGTCAACCTGATGGAAGAGCGAACCGGCCCCGCGACTCTTGCCGGTGGCGGGGTTGAGCTGCATTTCGGCCCACACGAGATTGTCACGGTCCATTTGTTCTGAGCGCGCGGACGCGCTGATGGCCCGCCAGGTTGAGTGAAAGCAAAAGAGAGCTCGAAGCCGTTTTGGTAGCTTGGTGGGCGATGGCAGGAAGAGTCCCCTCTCAAACCGGTGAAAAGACTTGACCCCCGCCAGCAACGTGACCATATTGTAGCGCCATCTGTGAATGTTGCGGGGCAGCATTTGAAACGTAGGATACAACAATTGCCCGGAGAAGGAGATTTCATTGAAAGAATTGCATCGAAAAGTCGGAGAAGGCAAGGGATGGCGGCGCGTGGTTAAGCAGGGCGAGATGAAGTATCTCGATTTTTCGATCCTTCGCCTCGACCGCAACAAGACGGCGGCGCTCGGCCAAGCCAAACGCGAAACAGTGGTTGTTCTGACGTCGGGGGAATGTGATGTCTCCGTGAACCAGTGGGCCAAGCAGGTCCGTATGACGCGCGGCAATGTCTTCGACGATCTGCCGTGGGCGATCTATCTGCCGGGAGGCCATATAGCCCAACTGCGTGCGCGAAAGGCGACCGAACTGATCGTCGCGACCGCCCCGTCGGCGAGAAAAGACCTCTCCGTCCGAATCATCGGTCCTGAGCAAACTGAATGCATCAAGCGCGGCGCAGGCAATTTCGAACGTGAAATCCGCAACCTCATAGTTTCGACCGATGCCACCGAGCACGTGGTTTTCGGCGAAACGATCAACGGCCCCGGCAACTGGTCGAGCTATCCGCCCCACAAGCACGATACCTATGATCCGCCGCACGAATGGCCGCTTGAAGAGATCTACTTTTACAAAATCCATCCACCGCAAGGCTTCGGTTTCCAGCGTGTCTATACCAGGGATCGCAAGTTTGACGAGACTTATCTGATCGAGAACAATCAGGTCGTCTTGCTCAAGAAAGGCTATCATCCCGTCGTGGCGGCGGGCGGCTATAAGCTCTACTATTTCTGGATCATCGCCGGCAAGACGGCGCGGTTGTGTTTTGTTGACGACCCGGCCCATGCCTGGGTCAAAAACATTAAGCTATGAGTGGGAACGTAAGGCGCTTCCTGGTCTCTTGGTTTGCTCGTGAAAAGAAACATAAGGAAGCCAGGAAAGCCGGCAGCACAATCAGCGACAAATGAGGTGAAAGTCGCTCATGCCGCGTTGCGGCACCCAGAAAGGAATGAAATGTTCGTAGTTCCCACTTCAGTGGGGGATTTTTTTTTGTCGGTCCACTAAAGTGGGAACTACAAACCGATTTTCGGAGGAAAAAATGGCTGAACTCAAAGGAAACGCACTGGTAGCGCAGTCGGGTGGGCCGACGGCGGTGATCAACAGCTCGATGTGCGGCGTCATCCAGGAAGCCGCCAAGCACGGCTGCATCGAGAAGGTCTTCGCGGCCAAGAACGGCATCCTCGGTGTCCTCAACGAGGAACTGATGGACATGTCCAAGGAAGACCCCGCGCAGATCGAGCTGCTGAAGTCAACTCCATCGGCGGCGAGCGGTTCGTGTCGCTTCAAGTTGAAAAGTCTCGAAGAGAGCAAGACCGACTTTGAACGCATTCTCGAAGTCTTCCGCGCCCATAATGTGCACTATTTCTTCTATAACGGCGGCAACGACTCGATGGACACCTGCTCGAAGATCGCCCAGCTCGCCCACCAGATCGGCTGGGAGATGCGTTGCGTTGGGATCCCCAAAACGGTAGATAACGACCTCGCCTTCACCGACCACTGCCCGGGCTACGGGTCGGTCATCAAATACAATGCCGCGGCGGCCATGGAGTCGGCGCGCGATACCGATTCGATGTACACGTTCGATGTTTGCACGATCCACGAGGTCATGGGCCGTAATGCCGGCTGGATTGCGGCTGGATGCGCCTTGGCCAGGCGCGGCGAAACCGACGGCCCGCACCTGATTTATTTGCCCGAGGCGGCGTTTGACGAGGAGCACTTCCTCGAAGACGTCGCTGAAGTCTATCGCAAGTATCAACGTTGCTTCATTGTCGTTGGCGAAGGGTTGAAAGACAAAGACGGCAAATACATCTCGGCCGAGACGAGCAAAATCGCCCGCGACAGTTTCGGCCATGCCCAACTGGGCGGCGTCGCCGATTTCCTCAAAACGCTGATCCAAGAGAAGGTGAAGATCAAGACGCGCACGAACCGCGCCGGAACAGCTCAGCGCGCGGCCATGCACTTCGCCTCGCTGACCGACCGCGACGAGGCGTATCTGTGTGGCCAGATGGCCGTGCGCCGTGCCATCGAGGGCGTCAGCGGCAAGATGGTCTCGCTCGTCCGCGAGTCCAACGATCCCTATCGGTGCACCACCGGTCTGGCCGATCTCGACGCGGTTGCCAACGGCGAGAAGAAAGTCCCGCGCGAGTGGATCAACGAACGCGGCAATATGCCGAATCAGGCATTCCTTGACTATGCGCGGCCACTCATTCAGGGCGAGGTGCCCATTGTGATCCGCGACGGCCTGCCCGTTTACGCCCGCCTAAAGGGCATTCTGGCCGAGAAGAAACTGCCGCCGTGGAAGTCCGGTGGGAAGTGAGGATTTAGAAGCAAGGGGTCAAGAACGGGTAGGTGGCACTGCGCGGGATTGGTTTAATGACCCACGCAATGTACAACCGAGAGGGCATCTGCCAGGATGAACAACAATCTGATTCGATATGGTCAAGATTATGTCCAGTCCCTGATTATCGCCGTCCGCGGGCAAAGGGTCATTCTTGACATGGACTTGGCCCGAGTTTACGGGGTCCGGACGAAGGTCCTCAATCAAGCCGTCAAACGAAACGCGGACCGCTTTCCGTCCGACTTCATGTTCACATTGACCCCGAGAGAAAAAGCGGAGCTGGTCACAAATTGTGACCACCTTGCCCGGCTCAAGTTCTCTCCGGTTCTGCCCAATGTCTTTACTGAGCATGGGGCGATCATGGCGGCCAACGTGCTCAACAGCCCCGAGGGGGTCAGGATGAGCGTCTTCGTGGTGCGTGCCTTCGTCCGCATGCGGCAGGAACTTGTCAGCAAGACGGAACTGGAGAAGCGCGTTCTCCAAGTCGAGAACATCCTGTTGGCGCACGACGACCGAATCCGCGATCTGTATGAAAACATCCGGTCGCTCCTATTGCTGCCACCGAAACCGCCGCGCAAGCAGATCGGTTTCCATGTGCAGGAGCCGCCGGTGGAATACTCTGTCAAACGGCGTCGGAAATAGTGTCGAAGGGAGGGACAAAAGGTCCATGATCGGCGCAATCGCGGGCGATATGATCGGCTCCGTCTATGAGTATCGCCAAGTCAAAACCAAGGACTTCCCGTTATTCCATCCATGCTGTACGTTCACCGACGATTCCGTCCTGACCATCGCCGTGGCAAAGGCCATTCTTGAGAACCGAAGCTATCTCGAGACCATCAGGGAAATCGGGCGTCGCTACCCGGACGCCGGTTACGGTGGTTTCTTCGCCCGTTGGCTTCACTCCAATAATCCTCAGCCTTACAACAGTTGGGGCAACGGCTCAGCCATGCGGGTCAGCCCTGTGGGCTTTGCATTCGACACGAGCGAGGAGGTGCTGCGTGAGGCAGCACGGACTGCGGAGGTATCGCACAACCATCCGGAAGGCATCAAAGGGGCCCAAGCGACTGCGGCCGCCGTATTCTTGGCGCGCAACGGAACGACAAAGGAGGGCATCCGGGCGGAAATCCAACGCATGTTCGGCTACGATCTCGGGCGCACCGTCGAGGACATCCGTCCAACCTACAGTTTCGACGAGTCATGCCAAAGAACTGTGCCGGAAGCAATCATTGCCTTCTTGGATTCCGAGTCCTGGGAGGACGCCATACGAAACGCCGTTTCGCTTGGGGGAGATAGCGATACCCTCGCCTGCATCACCGGAGGAATCGCCGAGGCCTACTACGGTCCGGTCCCAGAGTCCGTTCAAGAAAAGGTAAAGGAACTGCTGACCAAAGATCTTTGGGAGATTGCGGATAGGTTCTGCGCCAGATACTGGAATCGGAAGTCGAACGTGTGAGACCGGGACGCGCCGGACTCTCGGAAAGTCATTCTCCCGGTTTCGGGATACATCTGCAATGAGGATGGATCACAGATATGCAGCCGTTGTGTTCGACCTTGACGGCGTTCTGATAGACAGCGAGCCGATTCATTTGGAGGCGGCGAAGATCGTGCTCGAGCGGCACGGCATTTTCCTGACGCCTGAGCAGGCCGCCGCACAGACGGGCATCACCATCCACGTGTTTTTCGACAAGGTGGTCAAGGAGTGGGGTTTTCCGGGACCCAAGCCCGGCGAGGACTGGGTCGCTGAGAAGCGCGCTGTGTTCCGCGAAATGGCCGAGAGCGAACTACAGCCGGTCGCGGGCGCGGATGGATTTCTTCGCGCCCTTCGTGGCTCAGCGAATGCGGGCGCATCATGTTGCGCCCCCACAACACATCCAATGACGGTCAGGATCGGCTTGGCGTCGTCTTCGCCGAGACGCTACGTTGATTGGATTCTGAAGAAATTCGACTGGAACAGCCTTTTCGATGCCATCTGCACAATTGAAGATGTCCTGCGCCCGAAGCCCGACCCGCAGATGTATCGGCTGATTGTCGAGCGGCTGAGCGTCGAAGAGCGCAAGGTGCTGGTGTTCGAGGACTCCCCCGCTGGAATCGAGGCAGCCGTTGCGGCCGGCCTGGATTGCGTCGGCGTGGGAACGAGCTACTCGTCCGACAGCCTTCGTTCGGCCGGGGCCAAATGGTTCGTCCGCGATTTCACCGACCGCAAGGTTCTCGCGGCACTGCTCGGCGATTCGCTTGCGAGCTCATCCAAATGTTCCAGATCGCGCTAATTCATCCCCAGATTCCACCGAACACGGGCCAGATCGCGCGGCTCTGCGCGGCGACAGGCGTTCCACTTCACCTTGTGAAGCCGCTCGGTTTTCGTCTCGACAACCGCTCGCTTCGGCGCGCCGGCCTCGACTACTGGCCCCATGTGAACCTCCACGTCCACGCCTCGCTCGAAGACTTCCTGCGCGTCGCTCCGGCCGAATGTTGTTGGTTTTTCACGAAAGCGGGCCAACTGCGCTATGACAAGGTCGCTTACAAACCGAGCGACTGGCTTGTTTTTGGGAGCGAAACCGATGGCTTGCCATCGGAGCTTACCGCCGCTTACCCCGACCGCACGGTTCGCATTCCGATCCGTCCCCAAGGGGTGCGCAGTCTCAACCTTGCCTCGTGTGCGGCGATTGCTCTCTACGAGGCGCTACGACAGAACGGGCTTGGTTTGGAGTGAAAGGGGGAAGAGAAGCGAATTCCCCGCGTCTTTGCGCGAGGGCCGTCACGGCTCGCCATAGCCCACGACGCGGATGCGATCGGCATCCAGAACTTTTCGCAAACTGACCAACAAAGGTGGGCATACCGTCACGCGGCTGGCTTCGAGTCGGCGCAAAGCCAGGCGGCCGGACGATTCATAGTGGACGACGACGACGGGAGTCGTTCCAGGGAATTGACCGCAGATTTGCCGCAACATTCGCAGGGTATGCTTGTTCTCGTTCTCCAGATCGAGCACGATCTGTCGAGCCTGGCTGACCTGTTGATGGATTTTGATCAACGAGCTGATGGTATGCGCCCGCAGATAGCACTGTTGGTCGTGGCAGACAACTTTTCCGCCAATCATGAGCGGTTCGCTCCCCCGCAGCAAAGGGCCATAGACCTCGAAAAGCGGCTCGGGAACCGCAACGAGAACGCCGTCAAAATCGAGCCAGAATACCGGCCCTTCAGGGGTGGGCAACGTGGAAATCTCAATTTGGTTTACCATCCCCGCCAGGTAGAGGTCGCGCCCGACAATCCGCGATGAGAGAGCTACCGGTGCGCGAGCAATCCGGCAGCGGTCGAGCAATTCGAGAAACGGACTGAGCAGATCGGTGCTGATGGCGTGGCCGGCGGCTTGCAGCTCATATTGAAGCCGCAAATGAAGCGGCAATTCGGGCAAATCGGGCACTTCGACTTCGTCCTCCGACTCGTTCTGCGGCAAAGACAGCGACAGCTCCATTTGAACGGAATCAGGCAGGCGAGCAGGTTGCGAACGTGGCTGTCCGATCGCACGGTCGAGTATCGCCAACATCTGTGAGCGACGCAACCCGAAGGAGTCCATCGCGCCGGCCTTGATCAGGTGCTCGATCAAGCGGTGATGGACCAGTTTCGGATCGGTCCGGCGGCAAAAATCCAACAAGCTATGAAAAGCCCCGCCTCGCCTCACCGCATTGATCTCGGCGGCCGCTCGCTCGCCCATCCGGCTGATGACACTCAGACCGGTACGAATCCGCTCGCCAACCTGCGCGAAGCCGTAGCTGCTCAAATTGATATCGGGCGGGAGCAAGCGAATACCCTCTTCTGCCATTTCGCGCAAAATGCGCGCCAGCCGCCTCCGATTGCGGCAGACATGAGTGAGGAGCGCCGTGTAGTAGGAAACCGGATAATGGGCCTTGACATAGGCGCACCGATAGGCCAACCGGCAGTCGGCAATGACAGTCCCGGCGGGCGAGCGATGTGTCGGAGTCTGGCCGCCGAGATTCATCGTCATCAGATGGACCAGCTGCTCAAAGCTTGATGGTCGCTCGTGCCGCAGCAATGCTCGGAACGTGACTCCCTCGAAACCCGGCACGCCCGCTGTTCGCCCCTGCGCAAAGAGACGAAACGTCTCACTGTCTTCCTCCATGGTCGAAAGATCAAAGGTGCGTTCTCTCTCGCGGCGAACCCAACCAATGGCATCGTCGAGAACGTCAAGATGCCGACTGGCGGCCAAGCTGATGCGCGGCAGCCCCAGCGCGTCGCAATCGGCCGCATCCAACTGGGTTGCACCGACCTCCTTGCTCTCGGGGTAAGCAAGCGGAACGACCTGGTAGATCGGCTCGCCGCTGAGAACCAGGCGGTTGCTCTGGACGGCCAGAGCGCGCGGCAGCGGGTGTAACCGATTGAAAATGAATCCCAGGACGGAAGGATGGTGAGGCGGCAGCGAGTGCGCACCGGTGCTGAACAGATCGGCCCAACGCATCGGTTTGTCACCACGGGTCGGGATGGCGTCGGAGGCGATCAGCGCGTCGGCTTTCTGCTTGGGAACCCCCGACCACCGGCAAATGGCTTCGAGCAAGGCTTGCTTGGGCCAATACTGGTGGCGAGTCAGGCGCGCGATCCGCTCGCTCCCGTAACTTTGCTCGAGATGTTCAATGACACGTGACAGGTAGCGCGAAGGGACATGAACCGTCACATCGGGAAAGACCGCGCCATTCTCGACCAGAGGTTCGAGACTCAGGTGTTGAGCCAACGGATCGATGCCGGTCAGACCCAGAACATAAGCGATCAAGCTCGTTGTGATTGGGCCTTGTCGGACGAGACAGGGGATCTTCTGTTCGCCAAGGAAACCGGCCAACTTCCACAGGAGCATGAAGTAGTTGGCCAGGCCGAGACGGCTGAGGTAGTCGAACTCTTCGTTCAGCCGCGATTTGACCTGTTCGTTTAGGCCGCCATACTGTTCCGTTGCACACCGAAAGACCAAATCCCACAGGTAGGATTCGGCGTCGAAGCCGCGTGCGAAATCGTGAACCAACAATCGCCGCCGGCGCAGCTGCGGGCGAAATCGGCATCGTTCGGCGATCAGTCGCGTGTTGGCTAGAGCCTGGGGGACAAAAGCAAAGCGGTCGCGCATCTCCCGACCGCTGGCCATGTGTCGGCTTGGCTCGCCCAGCTCGGTCGCCTTTTCGCTGATCGAACGCGGCCGCTCCTTGCCCGCTGGAAAGAACCAGGCCAGTTTGTCCTCGGGCCAAATGTAGTGCACATCGTTGGTTGCCACCATGCCGATTCCAAGGAATTCGCCCAACTGGATGAAGTGATCGTTGAGCGATGTCTGCTGCTCCGACTCCGGCGGCAGTAACTCAAAAAAGAGATTCTCCTTACCGAAGATCCGCACCAGATCCGTCAAATACTCCTCGATCCTGGCTGTGTCCGGGGGGGCGAGAAACCTCACGATCGGGCTCGACGGGCCCACGAGGACGATCAATCCCGCGCAGCGCTCGGCCAACTCGCTTGTGGTCACATGGGGCGGCTGTCTTTCCAGCACCTTGGCCTGGGCGCGCGTCACCAACTGGGCCAGGTTGCGATAACCGATCTCCGATTCCACCAGGAGGACCAACGAACCCAGGTCATCCCCCAGCGAAGGCCCAGAGCCGGGCAGCACGTGCAGCTGACAACCCACAATGGGCTGAATGCCGGCGGCATCGCACGATTCGAGGAATGTCACAATGCCCGAAAGCGAGTCGTGATCCGTCAGAGCGAGTGCGGGCATCTCGAACGCTGCCGCTTGGCGAACCAGCGCCTCGACTGGCGCCACTCCGTCGGAAAGACTGAAGTGGCTGTGGACGTGCAGGTGGACAAAGGATCGGTCGCCGCTACCGGCTCCATTCATTGCCGCCCTGGTGTGGCACAAGCATCTTGCCTGTGGCGACCCAGCCTCCATTTCGGACCCCGCCTGGACATTCCCGTGCGCCTTACGGTTGTCCGGAGCGAGTTTTCTCCAGAATCAGAATCCGCAATTTCAACTCGTCCAGTTCCGCGTTTTGCTGGCTCAAAGTTTCGCTGGTGTGATGGATCTGCTCGCGCAGACGGTTGTTTTCCTCGCGAAGCGCTTCGACTTCTTTTTTCAAACGCGAAAGAGCTTCGGCGGGTGTTTCCGCCGCCACCTTTTTCCCCTGTCCCGTGTTCTGATTTTTCTTGGACAGTCCAGCCGTGTTTCGGGCCTTCCATCGAGTGGCAATCGCGGGCCACGCGCGCCAACCGAGATAACCCAAAGCGACAACGCCGATGACGGCAACCATAGTGGAAACCACGTAGGTGAGAAAAGGCGAAAGAGGAAGAACCTTACGACGTTTGCGGCCTGCCATCGCGCTAGCAGCTTCCAACAGGAAAACAGCGTTGGCGGACTGTCCCGCCACCACATCCACTGGAACTTGCCTGTTTTCCTATGGAATGCCGGACCACATGGCAACTGTTTTCTTCTCGTTCTCCCGGCCAATCCATACTGGTTTCTCCGAGCGGCAAGTAGTCCTTCACGTCTACTGAACAGGTCTTTTCCAGAAATTGGCGGGCGGCGGGCAGATTAACCTTACCATGGAACCGGTGCGAGGATGTTCAAAAGCCATCTGCCAAGCGTGGAGACGAAAGCCACACGTTCCCGGCAGAGGAATGGCGTCCGCGCTCTTGGCGGCTTCCTCGTCCCAGCGGCCTCCAGCCACATAGAAAGGTTCTCCCACAAGAGGATGGTGGGCGACGGCGGCGTGGATGCGGATTTGGTGAGTGCGGCCGGTGTGTGGTTCAGCCTGAACAAGAGTGGCGCGGCTCGGCTCGTCGCGATCAAGGACGCGGAAATCGGTTCGCGACGGTTTGCCGTCGGCACTCGCCGCGTAAACCGGCCCAAGACGGGGGTGCAGCACAGGACCTATCGGCGTCTCGATGGAAAATTGATCTTCCGCGACCAGCCCTTCAAGAACGGCAAGATAGGGATGAGCGACACGGCGCTTTTGAAACGCTCGCCCGAGCGCCGAGAGGGCGGGGCGGTTCTTTCCCAGGAGAAGCAGACCGCTGGTCCCGCGGTCGAGACAATGAATGGGACTGAGATTGCGCCAATCGAGAGAGCGTCGTCTTAGCAACCAGATGGCTGTGTTTTCGAGAAATCCGCCGCCGGGCAGAACAGGCAAGCCGGCGGGCTTGTTGACGGCCAAAAGGTCTTCGTCTTCATAAAGGACGGGCAAATCGGTGGGAACCGGCGCCTCTTGCCATGGCGAACGGCGATACGCGAGCCGATCACCTGGATGAAGAACCATGTCGGGCGAAGCAACCTGGTCATTCACAAGAACTTGCCCACGGCCAAATCGCGCCAGCCATTCATCCCTGCCCGGTTTCGGATAGCGCGCAACATAGTAGTCGAGAACGCGAATCCCGGCAAACCGTTCCCCCGCAGTGACCCGATATGTATAGCCGGAGTTCATGACACTACGGTGCCAGACGGAAAGGGAAAAGGCAAGCGGTTATACGATGCGGCTGATGCGCCGGCCTCTTTGTGGGTGCCATGTCTTCGTGGGTTCCGGCCCTCTGTGTTCGGTTTATGCGGTGTTTTTCCTTGCCGGGGCAGGAAGGCAACATTAGATGATATTATCAGGTCACATTTCAGACAGTGCCTGGTGCAAAAGTGACAAAGTCTGTTCCTCACCGCAAGCGACGAAAAACGCGCGAGAAAAAGGCCATGGTGCAAGAGCGTTCGGGTATTGTCACATTCAGAGGCGAATCAGTGACCCTTCTGGGGCCGGAGCTGAAACTCGGCGACCAAGCGCCGGATTTCCAATGCTTGTCCATAGACATGCAAGCGGTGTCGCTGGCCTCGACCGCCGGCAAAGTGCGCTTGTTCAGCGTCGTCTCCTCGCTCGACAGTTCGCTGTGCGATCAACAGACCCGGCGCTTCAATCAGATAGCGGGCGAATTGCCACTGGACATCGTGGTGATTGCAGTGAGCACCGATCTGCCATTCACCCAGGCTCGTTGGTGTGCTGTGGCCGAAGTGGCAAACATCCTGACCTATTCCGATCATCGCGAGGCGTCGTTTGGTCTGGCTTACGGAGTATTGATCAAGGAGTTGCGCCTGTTGGCACGGTCGGTATTTGTTGTGGATCAAACGGGGGTGATTCGACACATCCAAATCATGCCCGATGTCACCTCGTTGCCCAGTTTCGAGTCGGCGCTCAAGGCCGTGCGCGAGGCGACGTGAACGGGCGGCACAAAAACAATCTCGCATCAAAGGCGAAAGACGCCAGGAATTCATTGTTTCGTCCTGGCGCGGGGAATTCCAACCAGAACGAAAGAGGAAACCCGCGAATGCAAATGATCGGAGTAATGACCAGCGGTGGCGATGCGCCGGGCATGAATGCGTGCCTGAGAGCCGTGGTTCGAACGGGGGTCCATGCTGGCGTTCGGGTCGTAGGAATTCGTCGCGCCTACGCCGGAATGATCGAAGGCGATTTCGTCGAGTTGGAAGCTCCGTCGGTTAGCGGGATTCTCAATCGCGGAGGAACAATCCTCAAGGCGGGCCGAAGCGAAGAATTCCTGACACGGGAAGGTCAGCGCAAGGCGGTCGAGCAACTGCGGCGAGCGGGGATCGAAGGGGTAATTTGCATCGGTGGCGACGGCTCGTTCCGCGGCGCCATCGAGCTCGAACGGCAGTGGGATGTGAGGGTCGTCGGTGTGCCGGGCACGATTGACAACGACCTGTATGGAACGGACCACACGATCGGCTATGCCACAGCGATTCAGACCGCCATGGAAGCGGTGGACAAGATACGCGACACCGCCGCTTCGCACGATTACCTGTTTATCGTCGAGGTGATGGGACGCCATGCCGGCTTTATCGCCGAAGCCGTGGGATTCGCCTCCGGCGCCGAGGCGATCCTGACGCCCGAGTATCCGACCAGCATTGAGTCCTTGCGGGAAATGCTCGAGTACGCGCGCAAGCGGGGCAAGAAAAGCTGCATCATTGTGGTGGCCGAAGGCGACGATGCGGGAAACGCCTTCGAGATTCAGCGCAAGCTAAACCTCGGACCCGACTATCACGTCCGCGTCACGGTCCTGGGCCACGTTCAGCGAGGCGGCTCGCCGACGGCGTTTGATCGCATCCTGGCGGGACGATTGGGCCATGCCGCCGTCAACGCGCTCTTGGAAGGCCGACGCAACGTTATGGCAGGGATCGTGGCCGACCAGATCGTGTTCACGCCGTTTGAGGAGGCCGTCATCCGCCGCAAGGAAATCCCGGCCAAGCTTTTGCAGATTGCGGCTATTTTGGCCACCTGACGTTCCGTGTCTTGGGGGAGGAAGCCGTTGCTGTTGAAGAGTCTCGCCACCCAGTTCGACCTCTTCCGATCGGCAAAGTATAGATAGACACCGCAATGCCCATGCCTCCCTGGCGACTGCAACCCTGAGGACGAAAAAAGCTGTCAACCGGCGTTTGTTCCTGCGCGTCCTTACTAGGAGAAGAGCGAGATTGCCGGAGAAACGCCAATGAAGCAAAAAGCCTTCTCTCTAGTCGAGCTTTTGGTCGTGATCGCCATTGTCGCGATTCTGGCAGCGATTAGCTATGGCCCGGCAATTCAACTGGCCAAGGAGCTGATAGACAAGATTCGCGGCCTGACTTAGAGCGCCTAAAAAAATGAGAAGGTCTTACTGTCCCAGCGGGACAGAATGACAATAGCCCAGCCTTTCAAGGCTGGGAAAGAGCGCACGAACGAGCTGTTTGAGTCCCGTCGGGACGGCTGAAAGAGTCATTTCCCTTGCGCCTTTCAGTCGTCCCTACAGGACTCGGTCCAAGAGGGGAAGGCTCCAGTTCCCAGCCTTAAAAGGCTTGTCATTCCCCAAATCTTTCTCCTTGGGGGGAGGCAGAAATCCAGGAAGAAATCTCTGG
>Ga0315280_10001868_pt1 | contig 35262 bp, 26 predicted proteins | sample YL17G06_40_MG_FD_203697 | JGI IMG/M metagenome (GOLD analysis project Ga0315280, IMG submission 203697) | Sediment microbial communities from Yellowstone Lake, YNP, Wyoming, USA - YL17G06_40 | ecosystem: Environmental > Aquatic > Freshwater > Lake > Sediment | place: USA: Wyoming | collected...
GGCGTTGCCCCTGGCTATTTTCGCCTCCCCTTTCAGGGGAGCGTGGGAAGAAAGACGGGCTATCCTGTCGGGGAAACCGACAAATGTGCGGAACGGCACCTCTTCTGGAATTTGGACATGCACCCTTCCCTGCGGTGTTCGGATTGCTCGTTGGAAAAGTAAGGAAGCGAGGGCAATTCGTCAATTGCCCTCAATGCTTGAGACCTCCATCCTCCGTTGCGATCTTGCAGGGGCAGCTCATGAATTGCCCGCACAACGATGTCGAGAGGTGCTCGATGTGACCTTCGGGCAGTTCTGACTTGACAGCCACGAGAGCGCGGGGCTAGTGGAAGAGTTTCGTTCGTGGGAGTGGGGCCAGAGCTCAGTTCCGTGAGGTAAAAGGCTGAGAAACGGTGGGCTCCGCCGAAATCGGCGGTCTCGTCGGCGGAATGGTTTTTGGGTTGGGAGTCCGGAGTGGAAGCACGATCCAACCGGTTTGGCTATCTCGCACTCCACGCTTTGATCTGGACGCTTCCGTTCGGTCTTTTTCCTGTATTTGAGCAACCCTCGGTCAGTCAGAGATTCTACTTTCAGATCGCGGCCACAACGGCGGCGCTTTTCTATTTCGGCGCATCGTGGCTCGACGGACGACTGCGTCTTCCGAAAAACGCCGTTCTGTGGGCGGCGGTTCTCTATGCGATGTGCACCACAGCCAGCAGCCTTCAAGGCCGCAGCCGGCTGTTCACGTTCAAGGAAACAACTTTTCTCTGGTCCGGTCTGTTGATCCTGGCCATGGTAATTCACCTGCGCCTGACCCGGCTCGGGTCGCGGCGGCTCCTCATGTCACTGGCGCTAACTTGCAGCGTGTGCGCCTTCTATGGTGTGCTGCAATATCTTGGGCTTGACTTTCGCTGGGGCAGCATCGGTTACGCACCGGAGATCAAGGAAGGGCGATTCCATGTTCTGAGCCTGTTGGGTCACCCGAACTACCTCACCGCTTATATCGGTCCGGCCTTGCTGCTATGTCCCGGATTAATCGCATCCACCCCCAGCCGACGGACACAAATTGCTCTAAGCGGGGCGCTGGCGATTTTGGCACTTTGCATTCTGTTGGCAGGAACACGAAGCGCATGGCTGGGGGTTTTGCTTCTGGGTGGAGCCTTCGCGGTAGCATTCGTTTCCGAATTACGCCCCGTTGCGATGAGCCGACCCATGAAAAAGTTGGCCATCGTCATTGCCTGCATTTTTGCTCTTTTCATCATCCCCAATCCGTTGGTCCGGCATCGTTACAGTTTCCTGGCTCGACTGGGCGAGTCCCGGCCGGTTCTTGGCCGACTCTATTTTTATGTCGCTGCGAATCGGATGATTGCTCACCATCCGATTTTGGGGATCGGCTACAACAATTTCGGCGTTGAGTTCTGGAACTACGCCGCCTCGCTTCAAGAGGACCCGGCCAACCGATTCTATGCCTACATTCTCGAAGATATGGGTGGAATCCGACCCGATCAGACCCACAATGAATATCTCCAGATCGCGGCGGAAACGGGGGTTTTGGGCCTGACCACTTTCCTGTTCCTTTTGGTGGTGTTCTTTCTGCGAATGAGAGAAGACTATCGGCAGGTGAATCACTGGCCCGAACGCCTGTTGTTTGCCGGCATCGCTTCGGCGGTCGCTTTCCTGTTGATGGATTGCCTGTTCAGCTTTCCGTTGCGCTTGCCATGCAGTGGGATGGTATTCTGGCTGGTCCTCGGCATCGGGAGCCGCTACGCCCATTCAGAAACGCTTCTTCTTGCGGGAGTCGAGCCGGCCAGGCCGAAATCGCCGGCCTCGGGTGGGGACAAACCGGAAAGACGCAGGCGCAAGAGATGAACGCACACGACACAGTGTCCGACGAGATTCGCTTGCTTGAATGGGTCAACATTCTTCTGGCCCATCGTTTCCTGATCGCGCTGCTTAGCATTGGGGCAGGCCTCGCCGCCTATGGGCTTTGCAAGTCGGTGCGGCCGCTCTACACGGCGGAAGCCAAGATGATTCCCAACCGAGAAGCGGAAACTCGCTCGCTCGAGCGCATGCTCGACAGCAATCTTGTCCCCACCCAGTATTTCGACCGCTTTTCGGCGACTTACGTTTCCAGCTACTATATGGAGATTCTGCGAAGCGACCAACTGTTGCGGCCGCTGGCCGAGCGCACCTGGAGCAATGGCCAAACTTTGGCGGCCATGTACGAAATCAAGGAAAGGCCTTACGCAACTTTGACGGATCAGACGCTGTTGACTTTGCGCAGGCAGGTCGCCCGTATTCGCCAGGACAGTGCAACCGGAATGCTTTCGGTTCAGTGTACGACGTCCGATCCGGTGATCTCGGCCGAAATTGCCAACGCGATGGTGGAGGGACTGAAGAAAGCGCTGAAGCAAAACCGGGAGGTGGGCACGAGCGGTTTGCTCAAGGCGCTGGAAGAGCGCACCAGCGCCGCCCAAATCGCCTTGGAGCATGCGGAAAAAGCGTTGCAGGATTTCCGGTTGCAGAACCGGGTTCTCTTGTCCGCTGACCTGAAGTTGCGCGAAGAACAACTGGCGCGTGGGGTCAAGGTGGAAGAAGAACCATTTATCAAGCTGAAAACACTGCTTGCGATTATGCGGGCGAGCGAAGAACAGGTATCGGCCCTGATCAACGTCATCCAGCCCGCCGAAGTCCCGTTGCGGAAATCATGGCCGCCGACCCTCGCGGCAACCATTGGATGTGCATTCTTCGGTTTCCTGCTGGCCGTCGCGATTGCTTTTGTTCGGCACGGTATCGGACGACTCGCGCAGCAAAATGCGCCGGGTTATGAGGAATTCGAGCGTTACATTCGGTCGCTGAATTACGTGCTTCCGGGAGTGGTGTTATTGTTGCCCCGCCGATCACGGGCACGTGCCAGGGTCGCCGCGTCGAGTTCCACCCTTCCAGGTGAGGAGAACAAGCTTTGAATCAACTCGAAACTCGAAACTCGAAACTCGAAACTGGAAGGTGGATCGCCCGGGTCGCTGGGTTCGTTCTGTTGATCGCAATCGGCTCCTTCCAGGCCATTGCGTTTTCTCGAGCGGTGTCCGTTTATGAGACGAAGCTAGCGGAGAGGCTTTCGCCCAGAAGTTCGCCGCAAGCGATGACGCGTCTCAATCGCGCCATCGCCACCGATTCCTCGAACGGTTGGGCCTGCTGGTTGCTGTCGAAAGAATATTTGTCGCAGGCACAACTGGCCGCCGATCAGGCACAGACGTATCACAGGCAGGCGGAACAAACCAGGGCGGCGGGCGACGAGCGCCGCACGAACTTTTACGAATTGGCCGAGAAGGAAGAGGTTCAAAACCGCGATAACCACCTGACGACTGCTGAGAGCCTGGCGCTGCGGGGTTCCTATTCTTTCAATGGGATCGAGTGCTTCAAACAGTTAGTCTCGATTTATCTCAGGCAAAATCGTGCAGCGGAGGCCGAACAGCATCTTCAGATTGTGACAAAAGTCAAACCGGCCGACATCGAAGGGATCGAGCGACTGGGATTGATCAAATTGAACCGCATTCTCGAGGAGCCGCAAATGGCGCCGGAGAAACGCAAGGAAAAGTGGAACGAACTACGAGAGCTTTGCGAGCAGATCCTTCGCAAGCATCCCTATAGTGCCAATGCCTATTACTACAAGGCTTTCATTGCCAACAAAGAGGAAAAGAACGTCGATGACCTGCGATTGAACGTGCGGCTGGCCTATTGGATGTGGCAGCAGAACACTGGCCAGGTTTTCTTTGATCCACAGCGACTCGAGGAGGTCGCGATCCGTCTGAATTTGGTCGAGAAGCCGCGGGCAGCGCAAGAGCAGAAGCAACCCGCCGTGGCTCGCTAAAAGGTTGTTGGCGAACGACGCGAAGGGCGTACCCAAGGAGTTGAACACCGTGAGAGTGGCCATTTTGGGCACGCGAGGAATCCCGGCCAATTATGGCGGTTTCGAAACATTCGCCGAAGAATTGGGTTGGCGACTGGTCGCCCGCGGCCTTGAAGTGACGGTCTATTGCCGAAGCAATCGCTATCCCAGCGACCGCGCACCTATCTATCGTGGGGTGCGGCGCTGTTTGCTGCCGACGATTCCTCTCAAATACACCGATACCGTGGTGCACGGGTTCCTGTCGGCGTGGCATGCGGCGTTTCGTTCTTACGATGTGATCTATTTCTGCAACACAGCCAATGGTCCCTGGACGCTGATCCCTCGCTTGTTTGGCAAGCGTGTGGCCATTAACGTGGATGGTCTCGAGTGGGAACGGCGTAAATGGGGTTGGCTGGGCCGTCTTTGGCATCGGATCGGCGCAAGAACGTGTACAATCTTTCCCCATGCCATTGTCACGGACGCGCGGGTCATTTACGATTATTACAAGAAGAGGTTCGGGGCGGAAAGCTACCTGATCCCCTATGGAGCGTCCACACAGTGCGTCGAGACGACCGAAATCCTGGATCGCTTCGGCCTCAAGTCCCGACGATACCTGCTTTATGTCAGTCGGTTCGAGCCGGAGAACAACCCGGACAAGGTTGTGCGTGCTTTCGAGCAAGTGAAAACCGATCTGCCTCTTGTCATGGTGGGCGATGCGCCTTATGCGCCGGATTTCGTTCGGCAAGTCAGGGCGACGCGAGATCCGCGTATTCTCTTCACCGGATACGTTTATGGAACCGGCTACATCGAGCTCCAGTCGCACGCATTTGCCTATATTCACGCTACCGAAGTCGGTGGGACGCACCCTGCTCTCGTCGAAGCGATGGGGTTGGGGAATTGTGTTCTGGCCAACGCGACACCCGAAAACCTGGAAGTGATGGGAGATGCTGGCGTGCCGTTTGAGGTTCACCATCCCGAAGACCTCGCGGCCAAAATCCAGTACCTGATTGATCATCCCGAGATTGCCGAGGCCAACCGTCGCCGGGCGGTCAAGCGCGTCGAGGAATTCTATAGCTGGGATCGAGTGGCTGATCTCACCGAGGAGCTTTTCCGAGACCTTCTCGAAGGAAAGACGCGTCCGGGTTTGCACTGGCTGCCGGATTCAAAACTGCCCCCCGCAGACTCCAGAGGAATGGAGGGACGATCTCGGTGACCCGTCGGAACGGCCAAAATTGGGTCTTGACGCGCCGGGCGGCCACGGCCCTTAGTTGGAAGTGCGGAGGGATTCGGAGAAACGTTGGGGTCAACGAACCCACTAAGGGTAGGGAAAATGAATAGATTCATCGTCTGGGTTGTTCTTTTGCTCTTTTTCTCGTCGGTCACGCGCGGGTGGTCTGGACCGCCCCCCTCGGTCACGACCGCAACCGTTTGGGCGACGACCGAGCCTCTGAGAGCGTTTGGATATGAAGTATTTCAGGGCCTGGTTCGAGAGATCACCGAAGGCCCGGTGGAGGAAGATTACGTGGTCGGTCCCCGTGATCAATTACTCATCCAAACGTGGGGCGAATATACCAAGCAATACCCTGTCACGGTGGGCGACAACGGCGATTTTTACCTGGACGCCGAAGGCCAGCGTTTTTTTGTCAATGGCCTGACTTTGCGCCAGGTTCAACAGGAGGTTTTTCGCAGATTCTCGCAAATCCACGAAGGATATTTTAACTGGCAAAAACCGACGGAGAGCAAGTCGTGGGTGGACATCCGGGCGATCCTGGTCCGTCCCCTGATTGTCTATGTTGCCGGCGAAGCTTTCCGACCTGGAACGCTCCAACTCAGTTCAACCGTCGCTTCGTTGATTAACGTTCTAACCTTGGCGGGAGGGATAAAACCGACGGGCTCGTTGCGCCGCATTCTCATCAGCCGGGCGGATGGCAAAACCGAAAAGATAGATCTCTATGATTTCCTAATTCGCGGCGACACCAAACCGGTCAAGGCGCGTCTAAAGTATGGTGAGACCATTTTTGTTGACCTCAAGCGCAAGAGTGTCTCGATCCGAGGGCACGTGAGGCGTGCCGGCATTTACGAAATGCTCGACAGCGAGTCGTTGCGCGATTTGCTCGACTACGCGGGTGGACCCATACCGGGCGCCTATCTGAAGCGCGTCCAGATTGTTCGCCGCGCGATTAACGAGGGCACCCGGACCGTAGATGTGGATTTCGCCGCCCTCGACGACAAGGGCACCACCTTCCCGCTTCTGGATGGCGACAGTGTTGAAATCTTCCCCTCGGTCGAGGAAGATTATGTTGCCTCCATCGAAGGAGGCGGAATCTATCGCAAGGGCACGTTTCAGTTCGCCGAGGGGATGACTTTGGCTGATCTGATCGAAAAGGGCGAGGGCCTGCGCAGCGAAGTCTATCTCGACAAGGCTGACCTGATTCGCACACGAAAAGATTACGCAAAGGAATACCGGAGTTTTTCGCTGAAAGAGCTCTATCGCTTGAATCCACAAACCGGCAAAGTCGAACTGATCGCCGAGAAAACCAGCCCGCTCAACTTTCCCCTCCAGCGCCTCGACAGAATCATGATTTACTCTACCTATGAGATGAAAGGCGGCGACAAGAAGGTCCGATTGGAGGGCCACGTCAAGGTGGCAGGAGAGCACCTGCTCGCCCAGAACATGAAACTGGCGGATTTGCTTTTTGCCTACGGCGGTTTCGATGATCGCGACTGGCGTCGGGCGACCTATCTCGAGCGCGCCGATCTCATCCGCACGCGACCGGAAGACCTTTCCACGACTATCATTGCCATTGCGCTGCGGCGTATCCTCGAGGGCAATCCCCAGGCCGATATGCCCTTGGAAAGTATGGATCGGATCATTGTCTATTCTTACGACGAAATTGTGAAGAAAGACAAGTTTGTGCGTCTCGACGGACATGTCAAGAAACCCGGCGAGCACCCCTTGAGCGAAAACATGCGCCTGTCGGATTTGCTTTTCGCTTATGGCGGGTTTGAGGATGTAGATTTCAAGAAAGCAACCTTTATGGAACGTGCCGATCTCTATCGTACCAATCCCAACGATCTTTCGGTCTTCGTCATCCCGGTCCATCTGGGTAAGGTTCTGGCCGGAGATCGCGGGGCCGATCTGTTCCTTCAGAGCCTAGACCAGGTCGTCGTTTACGAATACAAGCAGTTCTATCCCGATGCCTACTTCACCATTGCCGGAGCGGTGCGAAACCCTGGCCAGTACCAACTGGCCACGAACACGACGTTGAACGACGCAATCGTCATGGCCTCGGGTCTTTTGGACGAGGCTTACAAGTATGAGGCGGAGATTGTTCGAAGGCTGCCCAAGAACGTGTCGGTTCAGGAACCAGCCGAGGTCATCCGTGTTCCGATCAGCGAGAATTATGCCTCCGAGCCGCGCGAGAAGGGACTTCGGTTGCTCAAGGATGACGCCGTGTTCATCCGCACCGTCCCCGGCTGGGAGAAACCCCGGTTGGTGCAAATTCGTGGCGAGGTGCAGTTCCCTGGCGAGTATGCACTGGCAAAGGCCGAGGAACGGCTGTCCGACTTGGTCCGGCGCGCGGGCGGGCCGAAGGAAACGGCCTATTTACCTGGAGCGGTCTTCACCCGTCTATTGGGGGAAGAGTCGGAGCTTGGTGAACGAGTCCGCATCGCGATTGACTTGAAGCGTGGTTTGGCGAAACCTGGCAGTCCGTCGGACCCGATCTTGCGCGATGGCGACGAAATCCGGGTTCCGATCAACCCGATGACCGTTGAAGTTCGAGGGGCCGTCCAGGTTCCCGCGATCCTGCAATATCAAAAAGGGCGCAGTGTGAGCCACTACATCTCGCTTTGTGGCGGATTCACCAAAACGGCGCTGCGAAGCCAGGTGTTGCTCCTGAATCCCGATGGAACAACCCGTTGCCGCGGTTGGGGTTGGTTCCAGCCGGAACCGCTGCCGGGAAGTGTGATTATTGTGCCGCCGCCCTTGCCGGGCGGTATCCAAGCCGAAGAAATCGCGGTGTCACTGCCCGCAGCGTGGAAAGCACCTATGGCCCACCCACTCGCTCCGATAAAGATCGTGCCGACTCTACCAGCGGCTGCCTTGCCAACGACAGCCACGGCGGCGATAACCACTGCAACGAGGACTATCATACGGCCTCCCGTCGCTTTTCGCACGACCGAGACGTTGGAGGCTTTGACGCCTGGTGTTCGTCCATTTCTTCCATCGAAGCTGCCAATCCCGTGAGAGAGATCATGAGGCGATGCGGCATCCGGAAGCCTATGAGAATCCATGGCAGGTTGCCGACCTGCCCCAGCTGGTTTTTGTAGGAGAATCCATCGAGCGCGCCCCACTACTTCGCCCCAGGAGACCAATTGCGTGACACGACTCGTAAGGTCTTCGCTGATCATCACCGCAGGACTTGTGGTTGCGTTCTACCTGGGCGTTTGGCTCTTGCCGCGTTTTGTCCATTGGATTGCGGCGCGAAGCCTGTATAATTATCGCGATCAGGCCGAACAAGCCCTCGCCCGCCGGGACTATGATGGGGCGGTCGCCGTGATTGAACGTGCCTCGCGCGGGATCCCTCGCGACATCTATTTCGAGCGGCCCGAGTTTATGTATGATTGGATCGGCCGCATTCGGAAGGAACAGGGCCACACCTCCGACAGCTTGCAGGCTTTTCTGCGCGCCCAGGCGAAATACTTTGTCAACATCCAATTGCGCGGCTATCTGCCGCCGCCACGTCTGATCCGCGACATCATCGAAGGCTACTTCGCGACTAACAACCCCGCGGGCGCCTATGAGGAAGCGCGTGCCGCTGTGGACTTCTATCCCATGCTAAGGGATCGAATGACGGAACCTCACGGCAAACGTGTGACCGGGGGACCAGTCATTATGCGCGATACGGCCATTCTCTACATCAAGACAAAGCGCTCAACCGAAGGGGAGGCGCGGTTGCGCCAAAGTCTTGATCTCCATCCTCAACTGCCCGACAGCCACTTCTGGCTCGGATGGCTTGCCGAGCAGTCGCATTCCACTGAGACGGCTGTCCGCGAATATGAGGCGGAGCTCGCCGTCAACCCCTACGGCGAAAATGCCCTGTTGCGGCTAATTCACCTGAGCAACGATGCGCGTTCTGATACGGCGTCTTTGGCGCAGCGCCTTGATGGGATGCATTCTCTTGCCTTCACTGAATATCTCCCCCCGACGCCCTCGGCTCCGCTCGTGACTCTCTGGGGCATCGGATCAAAATTTGAACCCGCCTTTGATCTATCTGAACGGGCGAATCTGCTCTTCAACATTCTGGCCCGAAGCACGCCCTGTTATGGCCTGTATGGGTGGTTTGAGTTCACCCTCGACGGTCGCCATATCCAGAACGTCTATGTAGAAAGCGAGGAACCCCGCGTCTATGGCGTTCGGGTTACCGGTGTCGAGGCGGGACACCATGTCTTTCGATTGGAGGCGCTCTCGGACGCCACGGAGGGGGAGACCGACCGGAACACTTACATCCACAGTATTCGAATCTATCGCCTGGCCGCCAATTCCCCATGACATCGTTCCAGCAAGAACGCAGCCCCGATCGTCGCGAACAAGCCCTTGTCGAGGGAACGATCGAGGGTATGAAACACGTCTGGCCGCAATGGTACCGGGCCTATGCGCAAGCCACCTTTCCGGGGTGTCGGATTCTGTCGGTCGGTTGCGGAAAGGGCGGAGCCCTACGGTACTTTCGCAATCCACAACATCGTGTGACGGGCTGTGACCTCGACTTTGGAGCCGTCAAACAGGCCGCTTCGTATTTCCCTGTTTGTGTAGGCGATATTCTCCGATTGCCCTACCCGTCCGGTGCATTTGATTTCATCGTTTGCGACTGGGTTCTTGAGCATCTCGCCAGCACCGACGCGGTGTTGGCGGAATGCGCCCGGGTGCTCAGGCCGAATGGGAAGCTTGCGATTCTCACCACAAACCCTCATTCGCCTCTCGGGTGGGTTTCGGGAATGTTTCCGCGTCTGGGGAGTTGTTTCTGGAAAAGATCTTTGGGCACGGAGCAACCCCTATGGGAAAAGGAACATAAGAAGAATTCTGCCGGCCATCTCACGCGTTTGATGAGAAAGAGGGACATGAGACGAATTGCTTTGTATCGCGTCAGTCACATGGAATATTACTTGATCAATCTGAAGCTTCTTGTTCCGTTCGCCCGCTTCTTGCTTCCACTGGTCAAACTGTATGATACGATTGGCCGCATCCCTCCGTTCTCGCTGTTTGCCAACGCCTATGTGATTTTGTTTCAGAAGACCCAGGGTTCGTCGGAGTAAGACGAAGGCGAGACAACAGGATAACAATGGATGAGCGAGGCGAGAGGGCGGTTGCCAAGTCAGATAGCTCGCCCCTGGAATGGACGCCGAGATTTGCATTTTTTCACCACATTTGGTTGACGCCCAGACCTTTTGGTTATACAATCTTGAACGAATTGGGATAAAGCGCAAGGCGGAGGGCGCTGCCGTGTGAGTAGGTGTCTCTATGCAATTGCATAGAATCCAGAGGAAACGAGTGGGCTTCTCGCTGCTCGAAGCCCTAACAGTCCTGACCATCATCGGGATTCTGAGCTCGTTTGCCGTTTTGGTCTATGGCAGCTATCGGCGCTCGGTGCGGGCCAAGAGCGCGGCCCAACAGATCGTGGCGCTGTTTAGCACCGCTCGAATTCTCGCTATCAATCAGAATGCTCATGCCCAAGCGGTGCTCGACCTGGACACATCGGGCATGTGGATTGACCAGACAGACCAGGATGGCCGGATTCTCGTCCCCAAACTGACAACGCCGGAGATGTGGTCGGCTTACGTGCGCCTCGTGGAAGTGGACGTGAATGGCACTCTCTATCCAAGTGGACTGGTTCGCATCCGGTTCCATCCCAATGGGACGTCGGATTCCGCGCGGATCGTTTTGCTGAGTGAAGGTGGCGACAGCCGTTCGCCCGGAGAATTTCTCACGCTGAAGCTTTACTCTCCGACGGCGCGAACTCGAGCTTTTCCTGGTAGCCGGCCGTAAGGAGGAGCGATGAACGATCAGGGGTACTCGTTTCTCGAAGTACTGGTTTCCCTGCTTATTCTCCTGGCCGGGATTCTTGCTATTATCGGTTACTTCCCCAATGTTTTGAAAGCAAATGATCGGGCGGTTGTGTTGTCGGAGGCCGCGTTGCTTGCCCAACGAAAGGCAGAGGAAATCCGACGTGATGGCGACAGCGGGCAACAGTTGATCAACGAAATCAAGAACCTGACCGTTCCGACCGCCCCGATCGTTTTCCCTTCCAATCCCACTTTGGCGTATCGCTTTTGTGGGGTCTCGTTGCTCGATCCCATGGACGATCCGGGCGACCCGCGAGACGACCCCGGAGTGGCAAGAGTCATCGTTCAATATGCCGAAGGCTACAAGCGCGACGTTCGTATCCTATATGAACTGAGATTCGATGAGTAACGGTTACTCCCTGAAACGAAATCCACACCGGACGACAAGAGGGCCGCGGGTAGGGTGGTCGCTTGTGGAATTGCTCATGGCTCTGGCGGTGGTCGCCGTTTTCCTGGTTGGAGTTTTCACGGCGTTCATTCAGATTCTGCGGGCGAGCGACCGTTCCGAGCGTATGATCGAGGCTTACCAAAACGCACGGGCTGCCGTCGAAACAATTGCGCTCTACGCCAAGGCCGCGCGCATTGAACCGAGTGCGCCCGCTCAATACTTCCAAGGCATCAATATTCCCACCTTAACAGGTGATCGCGTGGACAACGACAACGATGGTCGCGTGGATGAAGAACAACCGGATGGCAAAGACGACGATGGCGACTGGGTGGCGGCGCGCGACGATCGCCACGGCCAAATCGGCCAATTCTTTGAACGGCCTCGCTTCGTTGGTGTGCCCGACCTCGGTGATGGTCACGTGGATGAGGATTGTGTTTTCCACCGCGACCAACTGGCTTTGCAGCTTTTTCCCAATCCGGACGATCCCTCCAGCCGCGACGAAGTCACGACGTTTTCGATTGGTATATGGGAAGGGGAAAACAACGTTCTGCTCCAGCAAGTATTGCGCAATGCAGGGTCGGGAACGACCGTAACCGAGATGGCGCCGTTGGCCTATAATGTCGTCTCCTTGAATTTCCTGTACTGGGATCCCAATCTCCCAGAGCCCTACTGGGTCGAAACATGGGACGCTGCCACGCGGGGGCCTCTCTTGGGTCCGGTGATCGAGCTGCCGGCGTCGGTTTACATTTCCGTTACGGTATATGCGGGTCAAACGCCGCTCGAGCAACTGGGTCCCAACGAGCCTCTTGAGACGGTGACGGCCAGCACGGTCGTGGATGTCGAGTATGTCATGTACGACCCGCGGTATAATGCGATGAGGGCGAACTGGTGAGAAGCGTCTGGACAATTTCCCGGTCGTATCGCACGCGCGGACGCCGACCGCCGCATGCCAGCCCGAATCCGCGACAGCGCGGTTCGACGCTGATTCTGGTCTTAGCTATCCTGTCCATTTTGATTCTGATCGCCGCAACACTTTCTTACACGGCAAGGCTCGAGGAGATTTCGTCGCGCAATTTTTCCGACGGCATTCAGTCGCGGATGGCCGCCCAGACCGGCGTCGGTTGGTTTTTTGCCCTCGCCGACGGCAGAACAAGTCCCGTCATGCAGTCCTGGGTGACTTCGGTGGCCTATCCGGCTCAACCTTTCGCACCGCAGGGAATTCCGCGCTCCCCATTCAACATTCAGCGTTCAGGATTCCAGACACGTCCTTTCGCACCGCGTATCGAATCGGACACCGCACGGGCGAGCAACCAATCCACAATTGCCACGGATTTGGTGCAACTTCGCGTCTCGGACGAGTCCGCCAAGATCAACATCAATGCGTTGGGGTCGTGGGCCGAATTCGGGGGAAGAAATGCTTCCCCCATCCAGCCAGGGGTCCGTTCAACTCCTTCCGCCAACCAACCGACAGGTGGCTCCGCAGCCACAGTCAGACCGATCAGCCTTACCGACGCTCTATATGCCATCCTTTCGTCGCCCGAGGTGAACTATCCGGGTGCATCGCGCGAGATGGCACGCCGTCTCGCCTATGCCATCGTGCAGTACCGCTATGGCCGCGACGGTCAGCCGGGCCTTGCCGGCGTGGATGACGACGATGACGGCCCTGGGCGGTCCCAGATGGACATGCGGGGCACGAGTCTGCCGTCGTCGAGCAGCCGCTCGGCTGCCATTTCCAGCCGCAATCTACCGTTTTTCGAGAGCTCTCTTGGTCTCATCCCGACCGTCCAGCCGGCGACCCGTTCGGCCGTCATCGCACATGACGGACTGGACAACGATGGCGACGGCGTGGTGGACGAGTCGGACGAGGGAATTGATGAGCCGGATGAGTTCGTGAGTGATCCGCGTCTTCCGTCCAGGGGCGACGATCGCCCCTTCCGCCAGATCGCCGATCTTCGACGTGTGGCGGGAATAACGCCCGAAATTTTCCAGGTGTTGCGCCCTTACGTCACGGTTTTCTCGGCGAGCGAGCGGCGCACCGGCCCCGCTCGCAATGCGCCGGCACAGATGGACCTGAACGCGTCCACACTGGAGGACATTTCCGAGTGCCTGCGCGCCGCTTTCCCAGGCGTTGCGGCGGAGACCATCGCTCAGTTCGCCGCCAATATTGTTGACTATCGCGACGGCGATTCGGTGCCGACGCAGATTCGGCTCGACGGAGCCACTGATTCAATCTTAGGCGTCGAGGTCGCTCCCTGCATCACGGAGGTGTGGCCCGACTCGGTAACCAGTGACCGCGAGGGAGATAACGGCGAGTACGTTGAAATCTATAACCCCTACGACACGGCCATTTCGCTTTCCGGATGGTCGCTGCAAATCGCCGGGGGTGGGCGAGTGGCTTTGCGCGGGGTGCTCGTGCCTGGCGGTTTCTTAATCGTAACGGATAACTACAACGGGCGGAACAATCCCCAGTCCACGGACGAGTTTGTGGGCTACGGGTCATTTTATAGGATTTTCGGGGTTGTGCCCAACAGCCGCAACCATTTGATGATCGAGGTTCCCACACTCGAAATCCCGAACGAGTCGGGAGTGGTCGAGTTGCGCGATGCCGCAGGGAATCTGGTGGACTTTTTCCGATATGGGGGAGGCGCAGCGGGCAACCTGCGCCGAAGCTACCAAAGAGATAATCCACGTTTGCGCGTTGCGCAAGTTGCCCGCTGCACTCCATACGCGCTGGGCGGAAGCGCGGCGCGCGATCTAATCCCAGCCCGTACCATCAAAAACGCACCATTCCAAAGTGCCCTGGAGCTGTTTGAAATTGGGACCGCTCTCGCCGTCGCCGGGTCATCGCAGCAAGCGACCAAATGGCAGACACCGAGCCTCAGTCAGGGCCGCGCCGACATGCTCGACGAGCGCTTGCTTGACCTTTTCACGGTCTGGACCGATCGGCAGCCGGTATCGAGCCGGGCGGCTGCGGGCGACACCACTTCGGTCTCCACTCTATCGGGGGTTCCGTCGGGGGATGTTGGGCCTTCGCCGCTGACGGAGTGGGGAAAGATCAACCTCAACACGGCACCGGTGCCGGTTTTGCGCGCCCTGCCGGGTCTCAGCGACCGCCAAATTGGATACATGCTGTCACTACGACAAACCTCCTCGGGCACCGATATTGCGGGAAACCCGATTGCTTATGCGCGATCGAGCGAGTTGCTCGCGGACGATACATTTTGGAGTAACATCCCGCTTTCGGCCCGACTGGGCCAACTCGCCAATTGGATTGGATCGCTCAGTTTTTCCTCCAACGCCTATCTGATTGACAGCGAGAATCTCACCGAACCACCGTCCGGACCTCGTCTGGCCAGCCGTTCGAAGGTCCAGGCACTTGTTTCGACGGATGGCGGACGAAATCAGGTTGTCTTTTGGCGCTATTTGGAATAAACTATGAGTGGGCGTGAAAGGGGAGAGGAAGGATTCGCCCTGAGAAAGATGGCTGTGTCTTCGAAGTATCGGTCTATCTGTTGTAAAGGTGTTGAAAGGGCGCAGCGTGCTGCGCCCGTGCGGGTGGTGCATCCCACGAGCGCGAGAGAGGCTGACTCAATCGCCCATTTTGGATGAATTCCATTGACAAAGATGCGTAAATCGCCTAAATCCAACATCTGTAAGCGATGGAGCAGGGCCAGCCCTGGCAAAATGGGTAGGTTCCTTTTGATTCTGGACAGGCGCACACAAACGGGTTTCACGCTGGTCGAGATCCTGATCGTTGCCGCCCTGATCGCGCTCCTGGCGGGCATCGCCGCCATCAATATTCAAAATGCCTACCAATCGAATCAGCGCAAGGCGACGTATGGCGAAGCACGCAGTATCGCCACGGCTCTCTCGTTTGCCTATGAGGACGTTGGCATTTATCCCAAGCTTTGTTTTCTTTCCCAGAACATTTTCGACATAGCCCCACCACAGGTCGCGCCTTATACGCAACCGGGCCCTTCACTTGTCAGTGGCTTTGACTACATGGGCTATGATGTCAATGCGCCTGCAACTTTGGCCAGTCGAATTATTAAGAACTGGGTAAAAGGGATGGGTTCGCAGGGTTATTTTTCGGCTGGTCAGGGCCGACGCGGCTTGTTCCAGGGACGGCGCGGCGGAATGGTCCGAATGGAAATCCCCATGGATATCTATAGCCCGCAAGTTCTACCGCCCGGGCAAGCGCTTCCTGTGGTTCTCGATTGGCCGGCTGACCCTTGGGGGCGGCCCTATGTTGTCTATATGCTCCATCTCGAAGGTGCTCAGCCCAACGGTCTGCCCAGAGTGAGGTTTGTAAACAGTCCAATGGACGACGCCAATTATGCTCTGGCGGTTGTCAGCTATGGGCCAAATGGCATCCCGGGCGGTCCTGTGGATTGGAACACGGCAGCACTGGCCATCGGCCAGCCATTGTGTTTGTATGTGCGCGGTACTTATCCGGCGGATTTTCGCTGTCTTCGACCGAACGAATATACGGCAGCCCGACGCGACATGTGGAGCTATGTCCGGCTGACCGGAGCGTTGGGGCCAGGCGGCTATCCCGGTGTCATTGACGAAGGCTCCGATGACATCGTGATTGATTTTTGAAGGGACGCCGAGACGATTCTGTTCTGTGCGAGATCAGTTCGATGGTAAGTGCGTGACCTGACTGGGAGGCGCACGAGGTGAAAAGGCTGAGGCGAACAGAGAAACTCACGAGGCGAGGTTTTACGGCCATTGAAATCTCGATGGTCGTGACGGTCATCGCGATTTTAGCGTTGATGATCCTGCCGCTTTTCCGCGACCGCATCGAGTCGGCCCGGCGGACAGCGGCGCAGGATGAGATGCAGAGTCTGATGAAAGCGGAGACGCTGGCTCACGCCGACACGGGCTATTTCTTCCGCCTTCAGGACCTCGACAACACAACCGAGTTCAACGATCCGCCGGTCCGGCCTCACGAGGAGGTACCGATTGCCTGCTGGAATCGCGCGTTTACGCCCGAAGAGAGACAAAAACTGTACAGGGGGCCGACCGCATGGAAAGGTCCCTATATTTCGATTAGCCGATTCAAGTTTATGGAACTTCGGGATGCGATCATAGGCATTCCAGAGTTCTTCTGGAGCTATGGCGGGCGCGGTGGTCCCATCATGGACCTGACGGGGACGGACTGGTGGCCCGCCGATCCACAGGTGCCCATCGCCTGGGATCATCCCGACGATAGGGTTTTGGTGGACCCGTGGGGCACGCCTTACCTGTTCTTCGGCACTGGCCGATTGTTGGAAGAAGGCGGCCGCTACGTGGCGCAGGAGAGCAATTTTGGCAATGCGGCGATTTACTGCCTGGGACATGACGCCATGCCGGGCAACGCCGTGCCCTATCAAGCCAACCCGACGACTCTGTTGCGTGAATTGGGCATTATTGGTACAGGCGACGATTACTACCTGCTGTTTTAGGGAGAAGCGAGGATGCGGCCATCGTCCAGGGATCGAAATGGAGCCGGCTTCAGCATCATCGAGCTGTTGATCGCGGTCATTATCATCGGCATCCTCGTGGCGATCGTCATACCGGTTCTTCTGCGCCGTGCCGACGATGCGCGTGTGGCGGCCGCGGACTCGGACCTCGAACATATCCAGGACGCCGAGGAGCGCGCTCACATCAACACCGGCTATGTCTATCGCTTCTATGTTCTGGACGATACGCCGGGCGGCGACGGCCGCTACAACCCAGCCGATCCCTCCGATCTGGACGGCATTCACGACGAGCCGCTTAATTACTTCCCCTTCCCGACACGCATCTTCCTGGACTACAAGACAGGCCTTTTTATCACCAACTATCAGAACATTTTCGTCCGGATGACGCGCAACGAGACGGAATTTGGCTGGAGTGGGCCCTATATCAATTACACCCGTTTGCGTGATGTTGACCGGAACGATTTGCCCGAAGACCCCTGGGGCGAAGAATACATACTCTTTACGCCCCAAGGCTGGGTGGATCACCGCATGGGCACGGTCGAGACGGTCTACTTTTTCTTTGCCACCGATCTGGGAACGACAATGCCTCTTGTTTGGCCATTCTTTGATCGTTTTACGGTCTTGAGCAAAGGACCAAACCGGGCGCCGGGCGATGGCACGTCGCTGGCGCGTTTCGGCACCGACGATGATCTGAAACGACAGTTTTAGTATATATCTTTGGCAGCATAGGCATCTCGCCTGTGCAACAAGTGGCGTCGAGGAAAGGAGCGGAACACACAATGAGAACGCGAGGGCAAATAATTCGGCGGGGGCAACGTGCCGTAACGCTGACCGAGCTGTTGGTCGTCATCGCCATTATAGGCTTGCTGGCGACGGTTGCCATTCCAGTCTATTTGACGCGAATGGAACACGCACGCATCCGCACGGCACAACTGGAGTGCAAGGAGATCGCCCAGGCCGAGGAGCAATGTGCGATCTTCCACGGCTTCTATGTTCCGATTCAAATCCTCGACGATATCAGTCAGGAAGACCGCGGCCCGGGCTTCGTAGCCACGCCTCCAGCCGACACGTTCGCCAACGAGCCACTGGGCAATATCTATTTGGTTGACCCGTTCGCGCGTGCGGTCACCCAGGCAACCGCCGGCCAGTTCCGGCTCTCCGATGCCGTCAACGTGCCGCGCGTGTCCGAACTCCTAGAGTCGTGGCAAGGACCTTTCCTCAATGCCCAGCGAACGTACAGGCGGCCGACGGCTTTAGGTGTGGGCATGACCAATGAAGACGTGCGACGGGACTTTCCGCTCGACCCGTGGAGCCAGCCCTATCGCTTTTTCTCGCCGGTCGGTCCTATCGGAACCGATGCGATGGTCTTGGACCTCAACCTGATGTTCACCGATTCGTTCAGCGACGGGCGCGTCCAGGTGGATCCGCTGAATGATCCGTTTGACCGCTATGCGATTGTGAGTTTCGGTCCCAATCAGATACTCGACGATGCCAGCGACCCATTTAACGATGACATCTTCTATGAATTTGGCATGGTCTTCGACTCGACCACATTTTATCGTTTCTTTAAATAAGAGCGTCGGTAGCGCAGGCATCTTGCCTGCGGAAGTCGGATGAGAAAGAATCGCCGCGGTGTAACGATCCTCGAGCTGCTCGTGGTGCTGGCCATCCTTGGGTTGCTGGTAACGATCGCGTATTCCGTCTATTCCGGCCATGTCATGCGGGCGAAAATCGCAGCGACGGCCCTGCAAATCCACGAATTGGAAACCGCTTGCAGCCAATACCAGGTGGATACGGGCCAGTATCCACCAAGCAGTTCGGGAACCCGCTTGGCTCCTGGACCCATTGATCCGATCAACAACCCCGGCGAAGGGGCAATTGGCTGTGGCTACATGATCACAGCGTTGGTGGCCAGCCTTAGCGGCGACATGTACAACCCTATTGACGCCCGATGGAAAGGTCCCTATATCGAGCTCAAAGAGTCGCGACTTGGAACAATCCTGGGCGAACCGCTTGATCCCGCAGAGCCGCAGGTGATGCCACAGGTCCAGTTGCTCGATCCGTGGGGAACACCCTACTATTATGTGCAAAGCGCTGACTACGCGGCGTTTGGCGGAACCACTGTGCCGCCGAACAGTCCCTTTGCCAGCGAGATTTGGTATAACCCCTCCACGATCCAGATCGTCTCCTGGGGACCGAACCAGACAAGCAACGCCCGCCCCTATATGGGCACGGACCCCGACGACATCACCAATTTCCGCTACTAGGTAGAACTATTCACAACTGTTGCGGCGTACTATCAGACCGTCGTGATCGCTGTTGCGGGTCTCTCGGTCTAGCGGCGAAGGATTCGGTCGAGGACTTTTCGTAATAGCGAGCGACGCGCCCTCTCATGCCACCAACCCAGTTGTCTTCGCAGGTCGGAAATGTAACCATCCTTTGGCATTTCCGCGGTCTCACCGTCGAGAAAGTTCATCTTGTAGAGAGCTCGCCGAAGATTCTCAAGAATCTCAGGGTGTTCACGCAAATGGGGATCGTCGGCCAGAGGCAACATGACTTTCTGCGGGTCGAGATCGAACATGGTCAGTCCCATCAGTGCCGCCCAGAAGCGCATGTAGGGCGTCACAACCTGTTCGAACTTGTTGCCGCCGCCGGCCGGTCGGGTGAGCGTCACGCCCGCCGCTAACGCTTTCTCGGTGATCGGCAGCCCTTCGTAGAAACACAACGGATTGACCATACTGATTCGGAATGGGCGGGGAAGTTGCAGGAGAACATCCAGCGTCGTCCGAAGGTCTTCTTCGGTTTCCATCGGGTTGTATCCGATGAGATCAACGACCAGCCCCAGTCCCAAATCGTGAATCAGCTGGACCGACCGGAGAATCTGCTCGCGTGACGTTTGACGATTGTAGCATTGTCTGAGGATTCGTTCGCTTCCCGACTGAATGCCGATTCTCGCTTCGATCAACCCGGCCCGTTTGAGTGGTTCGAGCATCCGGCGCGTGCAACTGCTTGGATGGGTAAACGCGACAAACGGCAGGGCGACCTCGCGGGCATAGCCTTCGGCGAATTCCTCGATCCACGTCGGATTGATCGTGAAAACATCGTCGTGAAAAAAGAACTTTTCAATCGTGGGAAATCTCTGCCGCAGCTGCTGCATCTCGCCGATAACGTTTTCGACCGACCGGCGTCGAACAAACTTCTGCCCGGGATAGCGTTTCTTGAGAACCGAATAGCAGCAGTAAGTGCATTCGTACGGGCAGCCGCGTTGCGTTAGCACAGGCACTTCGAGGTGAACCCGTGTGTGGGGCGGCGTCACAAAACCGGGGATGATCTCGTCGGCCCAGAGAAAAAACTCCGACGAGGGGTCCCAATCGCAATAGGGCAAGGCATCCAGGTCGGTAATCAGCGGACGAATCGGCCGGCGATAGATTGTTCCATCGGGTTTACGTGTCCAGACGCCCTCGATTTCGGGTGCGCGCTGTCCTGCTTCGAGGGCCGCGATCAGCTCGGCCATGGCAAATTCGCCTTCGCCCTCACAGACAAAATCCGCGACCTCGACGGCTTTGCCCGGATGGATCGTCGGGTCAACTCCCCCCCAGATGACCGGCAGGCCGAGGTCCTGGTGGATGCGTCGCGTGAAGAACTCGCCAAGGTTAGTGATGTTGGAACTCAGGGAGATGCCGACAAGTTGGACGCGCAGATCGGCTAGCTTCTCGATCAGCAGATCGGCCTCGCGTGTGGTGACGCGACAGGGATGGGCGAAGAAACCGCGCGGCCCGACCTCGCCGGCACCGTCACTGACCGAAATCTCCGGCCAACGCCACAGCTCAAAAACCGTTTTGAAGAAAATCCGAAAGACTTCGTGATCGCGCGCCTTGAGAAACGACGAAATCGAACGAATCCCCAGGGCAAACTCATCATACGGCGAAATCAACGCAATTCTCATAAAACCGGTCCAACGACCCCCCTATTCGATCGGCCAGGATGGGATGGCCTGGTCTATCTCATCCATGAGGCGGATTGTTTCTTTCAGCGCAACGACGATTTTCTGATAATGGGAGAGATCGTCGAACGAGAGTGTGCGGCCACGGCGGTCTTTGAGCCACTTTTCGCAAACCTGGTAGCCACCGATACAAAAGTCCCATACCTTCCGCGGCACGCCCTCAAAATACTGCTCTTGATTAATATAGACGCGACCTTGCTTGAGGATCGTCTTGCCGCCCGGATCCTTTTGACCCGCTGCGAGGTATTTGGGATAGCCTTTCTCCACGCGACTGTCGCCGGGGAGGGGATACCGTGTGAACGGCCTGGCAAGCGGTGACGACTTTCTGTCCAATGTCCACGAGGCGTGAGGATAATCGTCCTCCAGAAGATGCAAAGCCACGAGGTCGGCGCCCAGAGCGCACAAGCGACGGAACAGCTTGCGATCCGAGGTCAACGGCACGTGCGGGAAGTCTCGCTTGAGAAAATCGGCGTACCGCTCGCGATACGTCGGCGAATGGAAGACAGCGTAGATGTAATGAAAAACATCTTCGGGGCCAAAGGTCTTCTTCAAATCGCCCTTGCCGTCAGGAATGGACTTCAACCGGAGCTGGGCCGAAACGTCCTCAACGAACCTGGAATCGAGGTTGGGATGCCGCGCGCATCCGTTGGGAAAAAGATCCCCGTTCTCTTCAGGATCAGGGTAGAGGTAAAGCGGGAAGAGACTAGAACCGTCCTTCAGTTCCACATATAGCGCCGGCGCAGGGAGACGGGATACCACGGCGTGCCGCCAGTATGGCATCTTGGTCTGGCGAACCACGTTTAAGCAAAGGTTCTCTTTCCCCGCCACGTGCAGCTGTAATTCCCGACGGGGACGATCCATGAGAACCTCGCTGAAATAGCAAAACCGTTGGTCAAAGGGGCGGTAGGCGCATTCTATGCAGCTCGCTTCCCAATCTGGATTCTGGCGAATGGACTGCCGCGCTCGCGACAGCTGCCAACCCTTATTGTCCTTCAAGTCGTACTTCTGAGCGAACGTACGATCGTCCATGCGCTTGCTTCGCATTTCGGCCATCCGCTCGCGCAAGCATTCTCTGTCGAGGTCTATGACAAAATGGTCACGGTGACTTTGGAAACCGAGAACATTAACGGGCATAATCCGCGTTATCTTTGATCCTTTCGCGTATTCTGCCCCGATTCTGCCATCTTGGCGAACAAAGAGATAGAATGGTGGTCTGGGCGTGAGTTTTGTCCACCTCGTTGTGGCAACATTGCGTGACATCAGGCCGGCGGCTTTCGCCTCGCGCGGGCCCCAGAGCTCCGCATGGCGCACTGTAGCAAGTCCGCCTGAGGCGGATTGCTCATGTTTCACTGCTTTTTTCACGGCCGGGACGCCCGTGCCACGAGGACGTTTGACGAACAACGCGATGGCCACACCTTGCTGAATGTCGAAAACGTTCTCGTCTTTCGATCCATCCGGTGCGACTTCTCGTTTTCGGCTGCCGCCGTGAAGGTCGAGCAGATAGATTTCATCGAACGTCTTCATCAATTGTTGGCGCATTCCACGGAATGTGGGATTATCCAGATACGCGTGATTCGTGATCAGACCCAGGATACCGCCGCCGGTGCGTTCGATTCGCCACTGGCCCCACCGGATGAACTTCACGTAATCATCCTGGAGCCACTTGGGATTGCGTTCGCCGAGCGGCTGGCCGTCCACCTGATAGTAATCCTGCACCAATTCCCCGATGAACGTGGGAACTCGCTTTTCGTCTTTGATTCTCCAACTTCGGTTCGCCGAATGGCCCGAGTAGGGCGGGTTGCCCATGACGACGAGGATCGGCAAGTCGCGCTTGATTCGAGCGGCGGCGTTAGCTTCCTCGGTGATCACACGCAAAGGCCCCAGGAGTTCCTCGACTTTTCGCTCGGCTTCTTCGAGCGTGTTCGTGAGATAAATGCCCAGTCGTTCGCCGCCCACAAAGTCGTAAGCCCATTTCTCGCGCAGTGCCGCCGTGGGGAGGTCGTAGCCGGCCAGTTGCATGCTCAGTTTGAAGTGGGCTACCGCATAGGGCGCCATCAGGAGTTCGAAACCAAACAGGCGCGGGAGGAGATGGTTGCGGACATAGCCCGACCACATCCCCGCATCGCCGCGTGCCATGAACCCCTCGCGGATATGATCCGCCACCGCGTAAAGAAATGTGCCAGTGCCGCACGCCGGATCGAGGATCAGGACACGCGGCGAGGTGGCTTTGACCTTCTTCGTTTTCTCGTCGTCTTCCACTTCCTGTATATATTCCACGATGGCCCGGTCCGCCAAGCCATCGGCGATGCCGAAATGTGTCTTGAGCAGTTCATCTACCGACCGAACGATATAAGAAACGACCGGTTCGGGTGTGTAATAGACGCCACGCGTTTCGCGGAGGGCCGGATCGTAGTCAGCCAGAAAGGTTTCGTAAAAATGGACAACGGGGTCTGTCCGCGCCTCCCGCTTGCCGAAATCTTCGAGAACCGCGCCGATGTCGGTAGCTGCAAGAAGCTGGACGAGATCGTCCACGAAGCCGGCGTAAGGTTCGTCGTCCAGTTCTGTTCCCGTGATGGTTTCGAAAAGTTTGCGAAGGAACGGATTCGTCTTCGGAATCTCAGCCGCGGCTCCCAAACGCCGAAACCGTCCCGGTCCGCGATGATTGCAGCGCGCCGCGAAAAGCCCATAGGCGATTGTCTGTGCATACATATCCGCGAATTCGGCGGTTTTTTCCGGCTGATTGAGGTCGGGAATCAACGCTGTTGCAAAAGCCTGTCGAAGACCACAGAGCATCTCTGACGCCCGGTTTCTCTCGAACGCTTCGATAATGATGTCGCGTATGATATGGGTAAGGCGCGCCAGCCGTCGCGCAAGGTCGCGCGGCTTAGCAATGGGTTCGGGCCTGTGGGCGAGAAAGTCCTTGAGCAACGCGATGACCCGTTCCGCGCTCTCTGCGTCGGAGACAATCTTCGCCTCGCGGCCGACCCACCCCAAGCGTTCGGTTCGGCGATGTTCTCCACCAACATACCATCGGAACTCGAGGTAGTCCGTGAGAATCAGATTCGGGAGAGCGTTGAAGTAGCGCTTTAGTTGAACGGACCGTTCGGCCTCATCCACCGACGCGCCAACGTCCTTTGCCTCGATGTATCCGATTGTCAGGGGACCGTGTGGCGTCTTGTGGGAGACGTGGAAATCGGGCGCACCACACTCGATGCGCTTCGGCTCGACCGTGGCTGCGATCTCCCCTCCGCCCAGTTCTTCGATCCACGCTTTCAAAGCGGGATAGTAGCTGCGCTCGGTGAGGTTCCCAAGCTCTACGCCTTGCCGAATCTTTATCAGGTATTGTTGAGCAACTGTCATTTGTCTTTGTCTGTCTCTCGGTCGGATTACAGATTGTCACCGCCCCCAAAGTCAAGCCTACCTTCATTCGCCCCACCGCAGCACCGCGCCGCTAGAGGCGCTGGTGGCCATCGAGGCATACTTGGCAAGATAGCCATAGTTGATCTTGGGCGGGCGCGGCTGCCATTCCGTGCGGCGGCGCACTATCTCATCGAGCGAGATCTTGACGTTCAAGACGTGGCCCGGAATGTCAATTTCGATCGGGTCGCCGTCGCGAAGCAGAGCGACTGGGCCGCCGACAGCCGCTTCAGGCGAAATGTGGCCGATGCACGCTCCCGCCGTTCCACCCGAAAACCGTCCGTCGGTGATCAACGCGCACTTCTCGCCCAACCCCATACCAATGATATACGAAGTCGGCGAAAGCATCTCCTGCATTCCAGGTCCGCCGCGTGGCCCTTCGTACCGAATGACCACGACGTCGCCCGCCTTGACGCGTCCGCCCAGAATGCCCTCGCATGCCTCCTCTTGCGACTCGAAAATGACAGCAGGACCCGTGTGACGCATCATGCTGGGGTGAACACCGGCCGTCTTGACGACCGCGCCTTCGGGAGCCAGGTTGCCATAAAGGATCGCCAGGCCACCCGTCGGGCTGAAGGGATTTTCGATCGAGCGGATAACCTCGGGGTCTTTGATCTTGGCGCGGGAGATATTGCGACGCAACGTCTTGCCCGTTACGGTCGGACAGCCCACATGCAGCAGGCCGTCAATCTTGCTGATTTCCCTGAGGACAGCACTAACGCCACCTGCACAATCTACGTCGTCCATTCGAACGTCAGACGAGGGAGCGACCTTGCAGATATTGGGCGTGCGATTCGATAGATCGTTGATCCGGTTGAGGTCGTAGTCAATGCCCGCCTCGTGGGCGAGTGCGAGAGCGTGCAGCACCGTGTTGGACGATCCTCCCATGGCCATATCCAGAACAAAAGCGTTGTCGAGCGAGTCGCGAGTGATGATGTCGCGCGGCTTGAGGTCTTCGCCAACCATCGCAAGGATGCGTCGGGCGGCAAAGCGATAAAGCTTTCGGCGCGCCGGATTCGTGGCCAGCACAGTGCCGTTGCCGGGCGGCGCGATTCCAATGGCCTCGCACAAGCAATTCATCGAATTGGCGGTAAACAGGCCGGCGCACGAACCGCATCCCGGACATCCATAGTCCTCAAGCTCTTTTAATCCCGCATCGTCGAGCTGACCGATCTTGTGGCGTCCGACACCCTGAAAAATCGAAATCAGATCAATGCGTCGTCCGTCGGGAGCGACTCCTGTTGCCATCGGCCCACCCGAAACGAATATCGTGGGAATATTGACCCGAACCGCCGCCATCAACATGCCGGGCGTGACCTTGTCGCAATTGGGAACGCAGATCATCCCGTCGAAGCAATGGGCGCGAACCATGGACTCGACCGCATCGGCGATGATCTCGCGCGACGGCAGACTATACTTCATTCCCGTGTGGCCCATGGCGACGCCGTCGCAGATCGCGATCGTGTTGAAAACAAACGGCACGCCTCCGGCTTTTCGAACCTCGCGCTTAATGTATTCGCCCACGCGGTTGAGGTGGACATGGCCCGGAACGATATCACAATAGCTGTTGGCAACCGCGATGAATGGCTTGTCGAAATCCTCCTCTTTGAGGCCACACGCCTTGAGCAACGCCCGATGGGGAGCGCGCTCAAATCCTTTCTTAATCATGTTGCTACGCATATTGGGTTCGCTCCAAAAAAATTGTGGCATGGGCATCTTGCCCATGAGGAATCACGGGCTGGAAGCCCGTGCCACGTGTAATGCTCACGGGGCGAGCGGGACCACTTTGGCAGCGGTTTTGGGTTCGTCCCACAAACAGGCAATCAGATTGGCCAGAGTTTGCTTGAGATACTTCCGCTCAACGACGATGTCCACAAACCCGTGGGCCAGGACAAATTCCGCGCGCTGAAAGCCTCGGGGAAGGATCTGATTGATCGTCTGCTGGATAACACGCGGGCCGGCAAATCCAATCAGCGCCCCAGGCTCGGCCACGATGACGTCACCCAGGCTGGCGAAACTGGCCATCACTCCCGCTGTGGTCGGATCGGTCAGCACGCTGATATAGGGAATTCGCTTTTCACCCAGGCGACCGACGGCCGCACTCGTTTTGGTCATCTGCATCAGCGACAGAATACTTTCCTGCATCCGGGCTCCACCCGATGTGGCGACCGAGATCACCGGCAGACGCTCTTCGCGGGCCACCTCCATCAACCGGGTGACTTTCTCACCAACGACCGATCCCATGCTTCCGCCGATGAAATTGAAATCCATCACGGAGAGCATGACTTGGTGGCCGCCGATTTTGGCGCGACCGGTTCGCGCCGCTTCCATCAGCCCACTTTTCTCTTGAGCTTCCTGGAGACGCTGGCTGTAAGGCTTGGAATCACGAAACCCCAGCGAATCGGTCGGCTGAATGTGGCCGTCCATTTCCTCAAACGAGTTCTCGTCGGCCAGCATGGCAATGCGCTCTTGGGCCGACATCTTGTAGTGAAAGCCGCACTTGGGGCAGACAAGAAGATTGCGCTCAAAATCCTTGCGATAGATGAAATTAACGCACTCGGTGCATTTGAACCACAACCCTTCGGGGATGATGTCGTGAGGCGGCGTTTCCCGAAGCGCTGTGTATTGTTCTTTGCGAAACCAGGCCATTGTTTTCTCCCTCGATGTCGAACGTGTGAGAGATGCCTACCGTTTCAATGTTGTGCTGTCAATTGACAAAGTTCTGACTGCGTTCGAATCTGCATAATCGGCGAAATCTGTGGTTCTCTATTTTGGTTGGGGTTCACGCGCGGGTGGCCATCCCGACCTCGACGAGCAGACTTTCGAGAACCAATTGTGGCATGGCGATCCGATCAGCCAGATCAAACCGGCGCGCAATTTCTTCGAGCGCCCGAACCAACCCACGCAAAGGAACTTTCGCACCAAGCAATCGTAGCGTTTCGATCTGGTCCTTATTCAGAAGCAGGTCGCTCTCGTCGGGTGCAATTCGGCTGACCAGCAAATCGCGATACCAGGCAAACAGCAAACTCAACGCACCGCCAAGACCGCCTTGCCCTTCCGCCAACTGGTAGGCCGTGATCATGAAGGCGCGATAGCCTTCGCGATGAAACCGAACGAGCGCACCGAGGGTTTCGGTGCGATGCTCCAATAAGCCGGCGGCGATCAGCGAAAGCGCGTGGCCTGGCCGCCCTTCCGAAAGCAACGCGACAAACCGTGCCCGGTCGCGATCGCCCGCCAGCTCGGTGATGCGCTCCATCAACCAATCGGCAAGCGTCTCACACTCGATTTCGTTGCATCGGATTGGAGAACAACGCGAACGGATCGTCGGCGCCAGCATCCCTGGCCGATCCGTAACCAAAACGATCAAGGCGTCCCGAGGAGGTTCCTCGATTGTCTTGAGCAACGCATTCGCCGTGGCGATATTCATCCGCTGGGCCTCGAGAATCAGAAGCACTTTGCGCCGTCCCTCGGCGGGCGAGGTGGCCAGGCGATTCTCAGCCTCGTGGGCCGATTCGACGCGAATCTGTCCGCCCGCACCGCTCGGGGCAATTTCGATCAGATCAAGATAGACACCGCGCGCGATTTTCCGACAAACAGGCGACTGGCGGTCAGCCCGCTCGCCGTCGGGGTAGTCGTTAACCAGTTTCACCAGCGCGTAGGCGAGACTTTTCTTGCCGACCCCGGGACGACCATGAAACAGCAACGCCTTGGGCAGGCGATCGGCAGCGATCATCGAGCGCAACAGTCGCTTGGCGCTCTCGTGGCCAAGGATTGTTTCAAAAACATGTTCCCGCGGCTCGACAATGAGTGATTTCACTCCGCAACTCCCCGGTGTCTGCGACCTGTGGCAAGCAAACGGTCGCCGCTGAATCCCAATGATCCCGCTTTCCCGCGATCGAACCTTGCCGACAAGAATTAGGCGACAGAGAGTTGGTGGTTTCAAGTGCTCAAATGGGCGAATTTGTCGTGACATCGTCACATGTCTTCCCAAGGATTGCTCGAAGGTGTGAGTGACAGAACCTCAACACAACCAGCCCACGAAATTGTGGCGAATAGCCCGATGCGGCCGACAGCCGGAGGAAGTAGTCTGGCTCCCGACCTGTGCCACCAGCGACGAGAGAACGAACGATGGACGTGCAGTGGTTGAGAATTGTTGTTGTCGGCCATGTGGATCACGGCAAGTCCACGTTGATCGGCCGTTTGTTGCACGATTCAGGGGCGCTTCCCGATCCGCCGAGCGGCGGATTGGGCAGCGATCTCGAATGGGCGCTCTTGTTGGATCACCTTCGCGAGGAGCGAGAACAGGAACGGACGATTGATTCGACACAGGCTTTTTTCGCCACGTCGAAGCGTGTCTATCGAATCATAGACGTCCCCGGTCACCGGGAATTTCTCAAGAATATGGTGACGGGCGCGGCCCAAGCCGATGCCGCAATTCTGGTGGTGGATGTCGAGGCCGGTGTGCTCGAACAAACTCGCCGCCACGTTGCCATGCTGGCCATGCTCGGCCAGCGCCAAGTCATCGTGACAATCAACAAGATGGACCGCGTGGACGGTCGGCGCCAAGCATTCGAGATCGCATCGAGTTCCACTCTCGCGCTTCTGGACCAAATGGGCATCGTCGCGCACAGGGTCATACCGATTTCGGCACGGCACGGATGGAATCTGGCTTCGCATCCGCCGAGCGGCGGACTCGAATGGTATCGCGGTCCGGCACTTTTCGATGCGCTCGATTCCCTGCGGCCACCCGCACCCCTTTTGCATCAGTCTCTGCGCTTTCCGGTGCAGGATGTCTATGACCTGAATGCGCGCAATGGTAGCACAGGTATCCTGCCTGCGGAGGATAGCACAGGCATCTTGCCTGTGAACCGAAGAATTCTCGTTGGTCGGATCGAAAGCGGCCGCCTCGCCGCGGAGCAAACGGTCATGTGTCTGCCATCGGGCCGCGCCGCGCGGATCACGTCGGTCGAGAAGTTTCTGGAAAATCGTGGGTCCGCCGAAGCCGGCGAATGTATCGGCCTGACGTTGGAAGAACCGCTTGAATCGCACGCAGGATGCCTACCCTACCCGCCAGCCGGCGTGCGCGGCGATGTTCTGTGCGATCCCAGCTCGCTTCCGCCAGTTGCCCGGCGCTTCGAGGCCAATCTTTTCTGGCTGTCGGACCGAGGCTGGAAACAAGGCGATCCGCTGGTTCTGCGTTGCACGACCCAGGAAGCGCCATGTCGAATAGAATCCATTCGCCAGCGGATTGACTCTTCGACCTTTGAGATCATCGAGACCGATGCCGCGCGACTCGATGCGACCGAAGTCGCGCACGCCGTCCTCGCCGTCGAGCGGCCAATCGTCGTCGAGGAATTCACAGGTGGCAGTCCGTTGGGCCGCTTCGTTCTCATCAAGAATCAGGAACTCAGCGCGGGCGGGACAATCACTCGCGTCCTGCTTGAATAAGCATGCCTACTGGCAAGCTCGTTTGAGATCTACGGGAGCCGACTTCGGGGGATGTGCGCCAGATCGCAATCAAACGATCGCAATCAGCGCCTGTTTGTTCTGGGACTGGATGGTGTGCCCCATTCGTTTGTCGAACGTGGGATCGCTTCGGGCGATTTACCATATCTTGGCGAGTTGGCCCGGCGCGCAGGCCTCAGGAGAATTCGATCCGAACTGCCGGCGGTTTCGTCGGTCGCTTGGACCTCATTTGTCACGGGCAGCGATCCGGCCACGCACGGCATTTTCGGTTTCGTTGATCGTGTCGCCGAAACCGGTGAGCTGTTCATCCCGACGGCGCGCAATCGCCGAGCCGATCCGATTTGGCGGCGCCTGAGCGATCGAGGCCGCCCGGCGATCTCGATCAATGTCCCCGGTTCTTATCCGCCCGACGACATTCGCGGCTGCGTCATCGCCGGTTTTCTTTGTCCGAGTCTCGACCGTGCAACCTCGCGGCCCGACGTGGCCTGCCAACTCGCCAAAATGCAGTATGTCATTGACGTGGAGGCCGAGCAAGGACGAGGCAGCGATAAGACCTCTTTTCTCGCTGCGTTGAGCAACGCGCTGGCCAAGCGCCGCGAATTGGCCCTTTGGCTTCTCGATCGCGAACCCTGGGACTACTTTCAGCTGCACATTATGGAAACCGATCGGATCAATCATTTCCTGTGGGACGTGCACGACGATCCCGACCATCCGTGGCGTGGCGCATTCCGCGATTTCTATCGCCAGGTAGATGCGCTGGTTGGTGAACTAATCGCCCGTATTTCGGACGAGGCACGCTGGATGGTTCTTTCGGACCACGGATTCTGTCGGGCACGAACCGAGGTCAACGTCAACGTTCTCTTGCGCGAACGGGGATTGCTGAACTATCGTTTCGGGGAAACGATGAACCTCGACCCGATCGAGCCTTCGTCCAAAGCGTTTTCACTTCTGCCGGGCCGCCTCTATATCAATCTGGCAGGGCGCGAACGACGCGGCACCGTTACGAGCGAGAACTACGAGACTGTGTTGGCGGAAATCGCCCAAGTACTTGCGGAAGCCCGAAATCCAGAAACGGGCGAGCAAGTCTTCGCCGCCATCCACCGGAGCCGTGACATTTACTCAGGCCCGCACTTGGCCCAAGCGTGTGACCTGATTGCAGTTCCTCGCGCGGGCTTCGATTTGAGAGCGGGATTTCGGGCCACGAAAGCGTTTGCTCCGGCCTCGATGGTTGGCATTCATACATACGACGACGCGTTCGTGATGGCCGAAGACATTTTGCGCGGCGACGAGGCTACGATTCGCGACGTTGGCCGGCGCGTCGCCGAGATCCTGCTGTGAACCGTGGCACGGGCATCTTGCCCGTGATTGGCTCATGGGCCGGATGCCCATGCCACAACAAAGGGGGATTTTCCCATGAAGATTCTCATAACCGGCGGGGCGGGCTTCATCGGCAGCCACCTGTGCGACCATCTTTTGGCATGGGGCGACCAAGTTCATGCTCTCGACAACCTTTCGCGCGGCCGCCTGGAAAACGTTGCCCACAACCTCGACAATCGCCAGTTTCGTTTCATCCAAGCCGACCTGCTCGAATTCGAGCCACTGCAACGCCTGTTCGAGGCCGAGCGATACGACGCCGTTTTCCATCTGGCGGGCAATTCCGACATTCAGCGGAGCGTTCGGGAGACCGATCTCGACCTGCGGCAAACATTTCTGACCACATACAATGTGGCCGAATGTGCACGGCGTTCCAATGTGCGCGAGATTCTCTTCACCTCCTCTTCGACAGTCTATGGGCCTCATGACAAACCGCTGTCCGAGGCAACGGGTCCACTTCACCCCATTTCGCTTTATGGCGCAGCGAAACTGGCGTCCGAGGGATTTCTCGCCGCTTACGCTTCGTTGTTCGACATGTCGGTTTGGATTTTCCGCCTCCCCAATGTTGTCGGCGAACGATTGACGCACGGATGCGTCTATGACTTTGTCGAGCGGCTGCACAAGGACCTCACGCAACTGCTCGTCCTAGGCGACGGCAAGCAGGAGAAACCCTACGCCGACGTCAAGGACGTGATTGATGCCATCCTACTGGCCTGGAAGTGTTCGCGCGACCATGTCAATTGTTTCAACATCGCCGCCTCCGGAACAACATCGGTCCGAGAAATCGCCCGCATCGTTATCGAGGAAATGGGCTTGCGCAACGTTCGCATCGAATATACGGGCGAGGAACGTGGCTGGCCGGGCGACGTTCCGCATTTTCAATACGATTCGTACAAAATCCGCGCGCTGGGATGGGAGCCACGCCACAGCTCGGAGCAGGCAATCCGACAGGCTGTCCGTTCGATGGTCAAGTCGGCGCAAGAGCAGTAGGAGCAATTCATGAATTGCCCAACAAAGGCAACAGTCCTGAAAGCACTCATTATCGCCGGTGGCGAAGGCAAACGAATCCGCTCGGTCGCCAAAGCGACACCCAAACCCCTGCTGGATGTGGGTGGCCGTCCGCTCGTCGAGCGCCAAATCCTTCTGCTTCGCCGCTATGGAATCCGGGAGATTCACCTGACGGTTCGCGCCCCCGATCTCTCGATGTTTCGCGCGCACTTCGCCTCGGGCGAATCGCTCGAAGTTGTGCTGCACTATCATACCGAAAGCGAACCGTTGGGGACAGCCGGCGGCCTCGCATCCCTCCTGGGCCACTCGGACGTACGGGCAATTCATGAATTGGCCCCACCCGACCAGACGTTCGTCGTTCTTTACGGTGATGTCATGGTCAACATGGATCTGGTTTCTCTTGTTCGGTTTCACCAATCGAAACGCGCCGTGGCAACGCTGGTCGTTCATCCCAGCGATCATCCCCTCGACAGCGATCTGGTCGAAGCGGACGAGGAGGGTCGGATCAAGGCGTTCCATCCCAAGCCGCGCCCCCGAAAGTCCGATCACCAGAATCTCGCAAATGCGGGTGTCTATGTCCTCTCACAGAGCATTGCCAACCATATTCCTGCCAGACCGAGCGATTTCATGCGCGACGTTTTCCCTAGTGCGCTTCGTGCCGGGACACCGCTTTACACCTATCGCACGCGAGAGTATTTGAAAGATGTTGGAACGCCCGAGCGACTGGCCGCGGTGAGGGCCGACTGGGCCGCAGGCCGGATCGAACGCCGCCATCGCGATTGCCCACTGCCCGCGATCTTTTTCGACCGCGATGGAACGCTGTGCGAGCTCATTCCGCTACTCCATCGGATTGAAGACCTTCGGCTGCTTCCCGGCGCCGCCGAGGCCGTTCGCCGCGTTAACCAGAGCGACTGTCTCGCTGTCGTTGTGACGAATCAACCCGTTGTGGCCCACGGGCTTTGCACGCTCGACGAGCTCGATTGCATTCATGCGCGCATGGAGACCCTGCTTGGCGAACAAGGCGCATTCCTCGACGGCATCTATTACTGTCCTCACCATCCCGAGGCGGGCTATCCGGGCGAGGATGCCGACCTCAAAGTTGCCTGTGAGTGCCGGAAACCGAGTGGCGAGCTTGTCCGACGTGCCGCCCGCGACCTCAACATTGATCTCTCGCGCTCGGCTTTCGTCGGCGACTCAACCGCGGACATCGAAACGGGCAAGCGACTGGGCCTTCGCACCGTCCTGGTTCAGACGGGTGAAGCAGGCCACGACAAGAAGTTCGATGCCCGCCCCGACGCCTGCTGCACTGATGTGGCCGAAGCCGTGAACATAATTCTTAAGACTCTCTAAAAGGATGAACGGCAGAGATCGCAAAGGTCGCAAAGACTAATCCAAACATATGGAATGGAAAGGCTTTCTCACCATAGCGTTCTCCGCGTCCGCTGCGGGGAAATCATTTTCTTAGAGCATGTGTGGAAAGTGGCTCCATCATTCACAAATCGGCTCGTAGTTCCCGCTTTAGCGGGTTTTTTTTCTATTCGGTCTTCCTTATTTGAGACCGCCTAAAGGCGGAACTACGTGCTTCTCACACACGCTCTTAGAGGCTCTATTGACGTTCGTGGAATTGGTTGACAGATTGTCATCGCGTTGCGCGCCCCTACATGTCAACGAAATACACGAGATTCAATAAGTCACCCCTCGCGTTTCATTACGCGTTCCGTTCCCGACTTCGATTCCAACATGGGCGGATCAGGATTCACCGAGCGCTTCCAGATCGGCCAGGTCTTTCTTCGTGCCGATGGCTCGCTTGTTGATAATGAATTGCTCCCGGCCAATGTAATGCACGGGAACCCCGCCATAGGTTCCCGTGATTTTGCCCGAAAGCGCTTCGGCCCAGGAAACGCCGGTGAGTGAGGTCATGATGTCCACCCGAACCGGCGCGACGCCAAGCTGCACGATTTTGTCGGGATTTACGAAGTCTTCGACGGTAAGCCCCGCCGATCCGAAGCCAAACTCCGTGAGTGCAGCGAGAACTCGCTGTGCGTTCTCCGGGTCGGGTCGGACGAAAATATCCATATCGCCCGTGTAGCGAGGCGCTCCATGGTATGCCAGCGCATAGCCGCCAACGATCAGGTAGGCGACATCATGCGCGTTGAATAACGCGAGCAGTTCTTTGAAGTCTTGCTGTACTTCCATGCCACTGCTTTCTGAGGTAATCCAGAGCGGCGACCCGTTCCTCCGGCGATTTGGAGAGCCAGTAGGCCAACTCTTCGCTCGCGCCAGACAAGTCCCGCCGACTGCCCTTCTTCACGACTTTCTCAATCACGAGGGTCTCCTAGCCACTGCCCTTACGAAAATGATCAGATTCGCGTGATGGGTCGCTTCGGTTGCACCTGAACGCTATTCCTACATGAACTACATGAACAAGTCAAGGTATCGAAGGATCAGGTCCAGCCGGGCTGTTCTCGCTCACGGCAAAACGATCAGAAACCTTCCGAAGTGGGTGAGGAAAGCGGCTGCTCATCACGATTGACTGACCCAATTGGCCTGGTGATTTCGCCTCGGACTGGCTCGGTCAGTCCACCATAGACCGGCTGGCAGCCTGCTCACGTTGCCTGTCACGGAAGTGTTGCTGTGATGGGTTCTTCTTAGGGCCTATCCGAAAACTTGAAAGCACTGGCTCAGGATGTGGCATGTCCGCCTCGGGCGGACTGCCCATGATTGGTAAAATCCTTTCACGGGCAAGATGCCCGTGCCGCGTCGAAAGGCTGTCCTAATTTTCGGATAGGCTCTTAGCCACAAGCGTTTAATGGTTTTCAGCCGCCCCGAAGACGGCTTGATCCTCGTTTGCACCCGGCTTCAGCCGGGGTGAGAGAGACCCTTCCTCTCTCCCTGGAGCATGCTTGAGCATGGCTTCTCCTCTGGGCTTCAGCCATCAGCCGGCCTTTGGCCAAAGCCCGGCTCAAGCCGGCTCTTTGGAGGGGAAATGGTTGCCTTGCACCCCGGCTGAAGCCGGGTGCAAACCCGGCGCATGCCAAAGCCCGGCTCATCAGGATCTGAGACAGACCCTCATGCTCAAGTGGCCTGTTCATAGGCGCAAAGCCATGTTTGTCAATTCTCAAGCCCCACAAAACCATTAAACGCTTGTGGC
>Ga0315280_10001869_pt1 | contig 35229 bp, 31 predicted proteins | sample YL17G06_40_MG_FD_203697 | JGI IMG/M metagenome (GOLD analysis project Ga0315280, IMG submission 203697) | Sediment microbial communities from Yellowstone Lake, YNP, Wyoming, USA - YL17G06_40 | ecosystem: Environmental > Aquatic > Freshwater > Lake > Sediment | place: USA: Wyoming | collected...
GCCGTGCACTATCACCGCAAGGTACTGGAATCGCTGGGATACACCGTCATCCCACCTTCGGCCGACCAAGCGGCGTGAAATTTTCGGAAGAGGAGCGCAGCGACGAAGCAATCTCAAGCCCACGGGTGGGAGATTGCTTCGCTACGCTCGCAATGACAAGTCGGGGCGGAGTTTTGAGATAGTTTCTAGTTCTTCCCCCGGAATTCTGCTGCATCTCCATTGTAGATTGTGCACATCGGCGTTACAATAACTGGCAGCACTTGTTTTGCGACAAGCTGACGAGAAATGGACCCGGGCATCGTTCTACGACGCCGTGTTCCAAGGAGCAGCTATATGAACGCGAAAGGCAGGTGGCGGCGAGGGTTCACGCTCATCGAGTTGTTGGTTGTGATTGCCGTGATCGCCGTGCTTATGGCGCTGTTGTTGCCCGCGCTGAACCGGGCCCGAGAGCAGGGCAAACGGGCGGTGTGCCTGAACAATGTGAAGACGCTCGCCTTGGGGTGGATGATGTACTGCGAAGAATACGCCGGCAATCTGCCGCTGGCCCAGGCGGGATCGACCAGCGGTTGGATCCTGAACCCTTCCGGCAGCAAGCCGGTGGACGCGTCGCGCGAAACGCAATTGGACGCGATCAAAAGGGGGCAGCTCTACAAGTATGTGCAGAATGTCCAAGTGTACCGCTGTCCCGTGGCGAGAAGCGTGGAGATGCGAACGTACAGTTGCACCCACTCGATGAACGGGGCGAGTTTCGACGGCGGCCCCGTGGTCAAGAGCCTGTACAAGATCAAGCAGCCGGCCTCGCGTCTGACCTTTCTGGACGACTTCGGCGAAGACTGGGACGCGGCCTGGGCCGTCTGCTGGAGCCGGCCGGCGTGGTGGAATCCGATTCCGGCTCGCCACGGCGCCGGCACAGTCATGTCCTTCGCCGACGGGCATGCCGACTGGTGGGCCTGGAAGGACCCGCGCACGATCGACCTGATGGCGAAGTGGGACTGGGCGAGCCACGGCGACAATCTCAACATCACGCAGGAGGGAAATCCCGATTTGATGCGGGTGCAGAAGGCCGCCTGGGGCGAGTTGGGCTACACGTACCAGTCCGGATCTTGAGAGGTAAGAAAAGCCAGGCGTAGAGCGGTTGCGCGACTCGTTTTGGTTGCGTCAGGCGTCCGGCGGTGCATGCAACGCCCCACGCAACCGTTCGACGAAACGAGCTGCGCAACCGCCTCACGACAACGCGTGTGTGGAACCCACTAAGTTAGCGTAGCCAGAGTGCAAGCCGCGAGCCTGTCTCCTGGCGTAACGGCTGGTCTGCAGACGGGTCTCCCAAACCATGCAAAGTAGCTCACGAGTCGGAAGGGTCGGGATTACCGTGGAGCTTCTCCGTGGGCTTGTTGGGATCGGGAGGTGTCGGCGCCTTCGAGTCCATAGGCGATGTCTGCTTGACCTGTCCCGATGTTGTTGCCGTCTCTGGCGGCTGCTGGGTCGAGGGCGGGTCCCGTCTCTGCGGTGCGGATTTCTGCGGGAGGGCCGCGCTTGACGGTTTCTGATCTGCCGCCGGCGGGTTCTGGCCACCGACCTGCGGCGACGGGCTGGGTGATGCCGTGGGGTTGGCGGAGCCCGGCCGATTGAGTCGGGGCTGGTAGCCTCCATACGGCTGCTGAGGCAAGGGCATGCGGGGCCGATAGAAGTTCGGCGCATAGCCGTACCACGGAGGAACTACCGGGACAGGGGCATAGAGATAGGGGCCGGGCGCCGGCGGCACCACAACCGGGGCGAAGAGATAGCTGCCGGGTGCTAAGTAGGGGTAGCCGTAAGAGTTGTAGATGAAAGGGCCGTTGACCTGCCTCTGCACGACCGCTCCGGGCCCAGCATACAAATACTGTGCCTGGGCACAGGTTCCCAGCCCGGCTATCGTGATCACCGAGCCTACCGCGTATCGGATCGACATCCTTGTTGCCATAGCGCACCTCGCTTTCGAATCACTTATGCTCTACGTAATCATAGACGAGAGAGCCGCCATCGTCAAGCGAAGACCGCGAAGGCCACGAAGATAGGCTTGATCCCGCCCGCATTTGGGGGCATGCCACCCCCTACGGAGCAGCTTCACTTGAGTCCGCATAGATTGAACATGCTATAGAACATGTAGGTGTCCCCGTACTTTGACGCGAGAGTCTCAAATACCCTCTGGTCGCTCGCGCGGTCCTCCGTCACAAGCCGACGGATCTCCCAGAATTGGCGTTGCACGTCTGGGTCAATCGTCCAGCCTTGCGCATCCACCGGCGTCCCGGTCATCAGTGAATGCACCAGCAAGGCCTCGGCATAGTGGCGTGGAAGCTGTTGGTAGCCCAACCGCTTCAACAGCGGCAGACGGCTCATGATCTCGCCGCGCTCGTTTCTCAGGAGAATGCACGCCATGAGGTACTCAAACGCCAGGCGGTGATCGGGCTTGTCTGCCAGCAGGTTCCTCAGGGCCACCGGGGAAATCCCGAGCGACGTCTCGTCCCGGGTGGGCCCCACGCTGCGCCAGGACTGGATCAGCGGATCGGTTTCGGCCCGGGCGGGATCGGCCACAAGGGGCTGCCAGCGGCGGACATACGGTCGACACCCCACGTACTTGCGTAGGGCTTGAAAGACGACGCGCGCCGACTCGTACTGCCCTTTGGCCAGATGGATCCTGACCAGCGCGTCCAGCACGGGGGGCGAAGGTCCCTCGTGCGCGAGCAGCTCATATGCGTTCTCCTGGGCGGCGTTCAGACAACCCAGGTCCAGGTACAACTCGAGTGACTTGGCGCGCGTCAGACGTCCGGACATATCATCAAAACGCATGTATAACGTCTTGAGGTCGTCCTGGGGGAAGGCGAACAGCTCGCTGCCGAGACGGCCCGTGTGTGCCAGGGCCCGGTTGATGTCGAAAACGCCGGAGCGCGTGAATCGATGCTGGCCTCGCATCCGATGGGCCAGGGCCAGTACGTGGTCCCAGTCCCGCTGTTGGGCATAGTAATGCAGGGCTCGCTCGTCATGGGCCTGCGTTCGCGAGACCACCAGGCAAAAAACCGTCGTCACGGCCACCACGAACAGGCGCAGACCCACCCGCGCACGCGAGCCGGCCGGCCGCCCGCAGGCTTGCTTGGCCTCACGGACAGGTTGACGACCCTCTTTCCGGCGCCCACGTCGTGTGCTTCTCCTGGCGTCGGCTTCCAGGAGGGCTTCCCCCACGAGCGCCACCAGCATCAGGCTGGGGACGAAGGCATGCAGAGCGAGCGCGAGCCAATTGGCGAAGGGGAAGAACTTGAGAGGCTTATTCGGGTCCCAGGGCGTACCGGCCGCATAGATCGCCTGAGGTTCCAGGCCGAAGAGGAATCGACCCAACACAAAAACGCCACCGACCGCCAGGACCACCTGCACCAGTGCCAGGATGATCTTTCGATGCAGGAGGGCCTCGGTCAGGCAGGCAATGGCGGCGAAGACCAGGGCTGCGGCGCCGGCCAGGTAATAGAGCACGCCCAGAAGAGCCAGAAACGATCCTGCCCGCCCTCGGGCGGTTCGCGCTGGGAGGACGCCATAGAGGATTGCCGTCCAAACCGATAGTCCCACGGCCAGCAGCACCGGCAGAGGGTCCTCGTAATAGTCACTGTAGATCATCAGAGTGAGGAGGGGAGGAACCCAGGCCAGGTCTCTGAACCTCCCGGCCTGCCCGGTTCGCAACAGGTGCCGCATTCCCAGAAAGAGCACGCCCAGGAGGGCGGCGATGGTCAGGGCGCCTAACCACGCCTGGGAATAGCTTTGCGCCAGGAGAGCGGCCAAGGCCCTCAGCGGCCCGCCGGGAGTACTGAAGGTGGCGCGAAGAAAGGAGCCTTCCCAGCAGACGATCGGATAGGCGGTGAACACGCCAAATCCGCAGTACAGCAGGTGCGGTTCGATCCCTTTCCACAGGTAAAGGGAAAGCCCCAGGAAGATGACTGCCGACAGGCAGGATTCCAGCCTGTGATGGTCCAGCATATCCTCACGAGCCATTGCCGTGATCCTCAAGATGCCCCGACCTGTCTCTCCAATCCCTTTCTTCCCGAGAGCCTCTGACACAATGGTGTGCGAGCGCAAGACCGCTGCCTTTTGTCATTCCCGCGCAGCCTGCGCGGATCCGCACACCCATACCAAGCATCGTGCATCATAATTCATGTCAGCAACGAAGCCAAGGGCTGCCGGAAAAACGTTGGCTTCTTCCGGGGGTACAGTAAGATAGGGGCTGTGCTTCTGCCTGCGACCCGGGCGGGTCTGTTCCTGGCTCGCTTGGCCTCTGCACGGCAGATAAGCGAATATCATCCGTTGGTTGGCCTCGAGGCGTGACGATGAAATCGGGTAGGTCTTTGGCGACGCCTTTGGCCCTGCTGGCTTTTGCCGCGGCTTGGTCGGCGGGTTCCTGCCGAGACGAGACGCCTGAATCCGTCGTTACCGTGCCCCGACCGCCAAAGGTCACGCCGGACTACGCCGGCATTGTGGTCCCGCCCAACATCGCGCCGTTGAATTTCGTGATTCGCGAACCAGGCCGGAAATATCAAGCCCGGATTCATTCCGTCGCAGGCGAGGCCATCGAAGTCGTCAGCAAAACCGGCGAAATGCTAATCCCTGCGAACCAGTGGAGAGATCTGCTGACGCACAATGCCGGCCAGGAACTGCATGTCGACGTCTGCGTGAAGACGGAGGCCGGGACCTGGAGCCGGTACCAAACCATCGTCAATACCATCGCGCGGGAGGAAATCGACCCCTATCTGGTCTACCGCTACATGACACCCTCCTCCTACGCCGGCAAGCCCATGCGCATCTGTCAGCGGAACCTCGAGAGCTTCGAAGAAGAAACCGTGCTCGACGCCACATCGTTCGGGGAGGGGTGTGTGCATTGCCACACCTTCATTGGCAATAGTCCTGGCCGGGTTCTTATCGGCATGCGCCACATCTCCCTTCCCAGCGCCACGCTGTACGGGCATGATGGTCGAGTCGATAAGATCGGCGCGAAGTTCGGCTATACGGCCTGGCATCCCAGCGGCAAGATCGTAGCCTACTCCGTCAACGACGTCCGGCAGTTCTTTCACAACGCCCGAACGGAAATCCACGATGTGGTCGATCTGGATTCGGCGATCTTCTGCTATGACATCGAGCAGTCCAGGATCAAGACCGCGCCGGCCCTGGCCGACAGGAAACGGCTGGAAACCTACCCCGCCTGGACGCCGGACGGCAAGGTTCTGTATTTCTGCGGTGCGCCGCTGTTGTGGACAGGCTCGGAGACGGTGCCGCCCGCCCGCTACCGGGAAGTCAAATACGATCTGATGCGCATCAGCTATGATATCGAAACCGATCGCTGGGGCCCCTTGGAGACGGTGTTGCGCGCCGCCGATACCGGCCTGAGCATTTTGCTGCCGCGCGTCTCGCCGGATGGCAGGTTCCTGCTGTTTTGCATGGCGGAGTATGGCTGTTTTCCCATCTATCAGCCGACCAGCGACCTGTATCTCATGGACCTCCGGACCGGGGCGTACCGCAAACTGCCGATCAACAGCGAATATGCGGAGGCCTGGCATAGCTGGTCGAGTAACAGCCGCTGGATCGTATTCAGCAGCAAGAGAGAGGGGGGAGTATTCACCCGGACGTTCATTAGCCATGTCGATGCCGACGGTCAAGCGGGCAAGCCCTTTCTTCTGCCGCAGAGACGGGCGTCCTTCTACGATTCATGTTATTGTTTGTACAATATGCCGGAGTTGGTGGCCGGGCCGGTGCCTCTGGATGCGAAAACGCTGATCCGGGCCGCGATCGGTTCGACGCAGATCCACGTTGATTCCGTCACCGGAGCGACCCCGAAAATCAGTAGCACGGAGACGTACCGAACAGGCGAGGCGAGCGTGCAATGATCGCACCGGGTGCATAGAATCACCGGGCGCAAGCCGCAGAAACTCACCCGGTTCGCGTGTGCCTCCGGCGACAGGAATAAGAGGGTGTTTGAGAAGTGGCATGGGGACGGCGGCCTCCTCGGCGGCTGCCAGCAGGAGGCGATCGTCTTTGAAGCCGAGCGGCAGCTTGAAGCCTACCGGCTCGGACCTGTCGGCGGCGACCAGGCTGCCGTAAGTCCGGTAGACCGGGGCGGCTCCGTGGGGTAATGCCGAAGGAGGGAATCGAACCCTCACCCCCTTGCGGGGACAGGATTTTGAATCCTGCGCGTCTGCCAGTTCCGCCACTTCGGCGCTGCCGCAATTATCGATGATCCGACACGGAAAGTCAACCGGCAATTCGTGAGGCCGCGGAGCCAGGCTCCTGCGGCGCATTTCGCACGTTCCGCACCTGGGGCGCATAGACTGCTGCGCTTCGTTCGCAATGACAAGTGAGCAATCAGCCGATACCCGGCCGGACTCTACTCGTCCGCGGGCGAGAGCTTGGCGATGATCCCTTCGTCCGGCCCCAGCTCAATGTACTCCCTGATCTTGCCGCCGACTCGGGCGGGGTCCGTTCCCAGGATGACCTCGCCCGTGACATCCATGTGGCGGGGGATCGTCAGCCGGGCCCGGGTGCGCCCGAGGTTGGCGGCGATCAGGAGCGTCGTGTCGCCGTGCTCGCGGACAAAGGCGAACAAGTTCTTCTTTTGCCCCGCGGGCAGATAGGGGCCGATCTGCAGGGCCGGCTCCCGGCGCCGCAGCTCCAGAAGGCGCCGATAAAACGTCAGCAGCGAGCTATCGCTCTGTTTCTGCTTGTCTACGTTCGTCTGCTCGTAATCCGCGGCGATAGGCAGCCACGGCTGGCCCTTCGAGAATCCGCCGTTCGGCTCAGCACTCCATTGCATGGGGGTTCGCTCCGGATCGCGGCCCAGCCGGATGCCGGGGAACGCTTTGGCCACCGGATCGCGGGACTCGTCCGTCGGCACGTTCACGTCCTGCATGCCGATCTCGTCGCCGTAGTACATTGTCGGTGTGCCGCGCAGGGTCAGCAGCAGCAGGGCGGCGACCCGTGCCTGCGCCGGTCCGACCCGGCTCGCCACGCGCGGCTTGTCGTGGTTGCCCAGCACCCAGTTGGGCCACGCGAACGAGGGCAGCGAGGCCTCATAGGTGTTGATTCCCGCGAAGATATCCATCGCCCGCCAGGGCAGCGTGATCAATTGGAAATTGTACGGCAGGTGGAGTCCGCCATCGCCGTCCTGGCCGTAGTAGCGGACCAACTCCTCGACCGGCAGGTACATCTCACCGATCAGCACCCGCTCGGGAAACTCCTGCGCCACGTGGCGCATCAGGGCCACGATGTCATGCAACTCCGGCTGGCCGCCCGAATACACCGGCGTCTGCCGGCTGTAGGGGGACATCTCGCCCTCCACGTATTCCGGGTTGAGCGGATTATCGCGGAACTGCTCGTCCTTGATCACGTGCCACAGCGCGTCAACGCGAAAACCATCCACGCCTTTGCCGAGCCAGAACCGCATGACGTCGAGCATCGCCTCCTGCACCTCGGGGTTGCGCCAATTGAGGTCCGGCTGCTCCTTGAGGAAGCTGTGGCAGTAATACTGCCGCGTATTCTCGTCCCACTGCCAGGCCCGGCCGCCAAAGACGCTCAGCCAATTGTTCGGCGGCCCGCCCTCCCGGGTGCCGTCCTTCCAAAGGTACCAGTTCCGCTTGGGATTGTCGCGCGACGACCGCGATTCGAGGAACCACGGGTGCTGATCCGACGTGTGGTTGGGCACGTAGTCGAGGAGCACCTTGATGCCGCGCTCATGACAGGCCGCCAGCAGGCGGTCGAAGTCCTCCATCGTGCCGAACAGGGGATTGATTGCTTTGTAGTCGCTGACGTCGTAGCCGTAATCCGCCAGCGGCGAAGGGTAGATGGGCGAAATCCAGATGGCATTGACGCCCAGCCACTGCAAATGATCGAGCTTACTGATAATCCCGGGCAGATCGCCGTAACCATCGCCGTTGCTGTCGGCGAACGAAAGGGGGTAAATCTGGTAAAGGACGCCTGTCTGCCACCACAGGGGCTTCTCCGGGGGGCGTTTATCCATGCTGCAACAACTCCTTGATCGAAAACCGGCCGGGGGGATCTGCAAACCACCCCTATCGGCCGGAGAATCTTCGTTCCAACCCATCCGGGCAGCCCATCCACAGGTCGGCTCGGACGAGGAGGTCATTATAGCAATTCCGTCCGTCTTTTCGAGGGAGAATACAGCGTGGCCGCAGATTTAACGCCTATTCCAGCAGGGGCGTGGGTGGCACCGACAAACTTGTTTGTCGGCGTCTTTCTGCCGGACTGGGTCCATTCGATAGGCCCACGGACAAACGAGTTTGTCCGTGCCACCCAGCCACGCGACAGCTCGCTTGGAGCCTCCAACGGAATGAGCACAGAGGGGTCCCCTCTGTCACCCCCGCGCAGAGCCTGCCCTCGACCTGATCGGGGGCGGGGGGCCAGGAAGGTCGCGGCGCCGATGGATTCCCGCTTTCGCGGGAATGACATAAGCGGAAGACTGCCGCCAGATATCCTTCATCCTGCTGTAGTCTCTGGGAAACGTGTCTGCGGTGGGTCAAGAGTCTGTTCCCGCGCAGCGGGATCAGAAGTTTCGCTCGACAAAGCCGGTGTCGATCTTGCCTTTGACGAACAGGTTGTGGGAGAGGATCGCCAGACAGGCGGGGATCGTGGTCTTGATGGGGGCGATCGTGAACTCCTCCAGCGCCCGGCGCATGGTCGCAATTGCCTCGGCCCGTGTCTTTTGGTGGACGATCAGCTTGGCAATGAGGGAATCGTAGTGGGGTGCGACCGTCCAGCCCTGGTGGGCGTGGGTATCCACGCGTACGCCGGGGCCGCCGGGGGCGCGGTACTCGGTGATCGTGCCGGGGCAAGGCGAGAAGTTGTTCGCCGGGTCCTCCGCGTTGATCCGGCACTCGATCGCGACGCCCTGGTGCTTGATATCCTTCTGCCGCAGGCCGAGCGGCTGTCCGCTGGCGATTCTGATCTGCCATTTGATGAGGTCGTGGCCCGTAACCATCTCAGTGACGGGGTGTTCGACCTGGATGCGGGTGTTGACCTCGATAAAGTAGAACTTGTTGTCCTTGTCCAGGAGGAATTCGACGGTGGCCGCGTTGACATACTTGGCCTCTCGGATCACCCGGAGGGCCGCATCCGCCAGTCGCTCCCGGTCCCGTTCTTCCAGCACGGGGCAGGGCGACTCCTCGATCATCTTCTGGTGGCGCCGCTGGATGGAGCAGTCCCGCTCGTAGAAGTGCAGGGCATTGCCCTCGTGGTCCGCGAGAACCTGGACCTCGACGTGCCGGGGCTCGACGATGAACTTTTCGAGGTAGACGCTGCCGTCACCGAAGGCGGCTTCGGCCTCGGTCTTGGCCGCATTGAACGCCGCCCGCAGGCTGACGTCGTTGTGCACAACCCGCATGCCGCGGCCGCCGCCGCCGGACACCGCCTTGATGATGACGGGGTAGCCGATCTGGTTGGCGAGCTTCATCGCCTCGGTCTCGTTCGGGATGACCCCTTCCGAGCCGGGGACGATGGGGACCTTGGCCTTGCGGGCGATCTTACGGGCTTCGACCTTGTCGCCGAGCAGCCGCATCGCCTCGACGCCGGGCCCGATAAAGCCGATCCCGCAGTCGCGACAGATCTCCGCGAACCCGATGTTCTCCGCGAGGAACCCGTAGCCGGGGTGGATGGCGTCGACGTTCGTGATCTCCGCCGCACTGATGATCCTGGGGATATTCAGGTAGCTTTGATCGCAGTCGGCCGGCCCGATGCAGATCGCCTCGTCGGCCAGACGCAGGTAGGGCGCGTTGCGATCCGCCTCCGAGTAGACGGCCACCGTCTCGATCCCCAGCTCGTGGCAGGCGCGAATAATCCGCAGGGCGATCTCACCGCGGTTGGCGACAAGGATTCTGGATAGCATTCCGTGCGACTCTTATAAAACCAGTTGGAAGTTCGAAGTCTCAAGTTGGAAGCAGGCCTCACACTTCAAAGTTGACACTTCCAACTTCAAACTCGCTACTCAATCCGGCCTCACTCGGAAAAGCACCTGGCCGTATTCGACAGCCTGCCCGTTCGCTACTGTTTTCTCCACCACCGTGCCGCTGACGTCCGCCTTGATCTCGTTCATCACCTTCATGGCCTCGATGATGCAAACGACCGTTTGCGGATCGACGTGAGAGCCAAGCTCGACATAGGGGTCGGAGTCCGGGCTGGGGGCTTCGTAGAGGGTGCCGACGATCGGAGATTTCACCTCCAGCAATCCCTCGGCTTTACCGTGAGCCGTCGGAGCGCTGGTGGTGGGGGGGACACCAAACGGTGTGCCTACGCCGGGTACGGGGGCGATCATGGGTCCCAGTGCACCTCCCAATTGCGGCGGCTGAGCCCGTTGCAGGGACACGTAGTCTTCGCCATGTCGGATGTCGATCTTGACCAGATCGTTCTCTTTCATGATCTTGATCAGCTCTTTGATTTTCTGGACATCGGCATCTTTCTCGGCCATTGTCGCATCCTTTCGCGAGACCCAGGACGGGCAATCCAGAGTCCCTGCACGACTCCCGGACAGGGATTGAGACGGTCATCTGATTCTGAGGTCAGTATAGTCTTGGTGCTCCGGCTTGCAACAGAATTCCGGGTCCCGCGGGGCTCGGTCGCGACCTCGTGAGGCGATCCGAGTCCTTTCTCAGTCTGCCACGTCAACGTCGTTTATGTCGCGGCTACGTGGCCGTGTGAACCTGGGTAAAAAGCCCGCCGGGTTCTGGCGGTCGGGGCATAACGCGAGTCCCTTGGCTTGGGCGCAAAAAAAACGCCGCGGCCTGAGGGGCCGCGGCGTGAACCGTTGCGATTAGTTGCCGTTGTTCTGTTGATAGATGTGCGTTGCTTCCATCTGCTCGATCGGCAACGCGAGCTGATCGGTGTGCATGGTCGCCTTGAACCGAGCGTCGCCGGCCTGCAAACCTTTGACCACCACGCGCCAGGTCGCCTTCGTCTTTGGCTCCAGGCTGTGCAGCGGCGCGAAGCTGACGGTCTTGCCCATGAGCGAGCCCGCGGTCGCGCCTGCGGAGGAGACGTACTGGAGCTTGTCGTCGAGCATGCAGACGATCCGGATGTTGTTGTCGACGGCCGAGCCTTCGTTGCTGGCGGTGATGATATAGGTGGTGCTGCCGCCGACCTCCAGCGGGTCCTCCAGGTCCACGATCTCCAGCCGCGTGGAGGCGATTCCGGTGATCGCGGTCTTCGCGGAGTCGCTCACCGGCTCGGCACAGTAACCGGAAGCCGTCGCCGTGGCCAGCAGCTCGCCTTCCTTCGTCGGCGTGTAGGACACGCGGACTTTCTTCGACGTGTTGGGCTCCAGGGTCCCGAGATCCCAGATCAGCTTGGAGCCGGAGAACTGGGCACCCGTCGTGGCTTCGATATTCGTCACGCCCGGCGGAACGATGTCTTCGATGACCGTGTTCTGGGACGGCCCGTCGCCCTTGTTGAAGACCGTGATCTCAAAGGCCACCGAGCGGCCCAGGTACTGGCGTTTCGGGCCGGCTTTGGTGATGGTCAAGACCGGCTGACGGATGTTGATGGTCGCGTCCTCGGACTCCGCCCTCAAGCCGGCCACGGATGTGGCCAGCGCCCGGCCCACGTAGGCCCCGGTCCGGGTCGCCCGCAGCTTGACGGAGAACCGGCGGGACTCGCCTGCCGCCAGCGTGCCGGCATCCAGCACGATCTTGCCTTTGCCGTCGGCCGTTTGCATGCCCGAAGGCAGGTTGTCGACGACTTGGACGTTCTGGGCGGCGCCCGTGCCGGTATTCGTCACGATGTAGTCCACCGGGATGGGCTCGCACAGCAGTCCCTCGGCCGGCGCGATCTTCTTGACCTCCAGCGTCGGCTCGACCACCTTGACGACGGCGGAGTCACGGATCGTATGCGTGATGGCCGTCGATTGCTCCAGCGACTTGGAGTTGGTCGCGATGCCGGAGATCTTGAGGTTCTTGCTGGCCTTGGGCCCGAGAGAATCGATCGCCCAGACCAGCTTGTTGCCCTCAGCCTGTGCCACCGGCTCTGAGCCCTTGAACTCGAAGTCCTTGGCGACCGTCTCGGTGATCGTGATCTCCGTGAGCATCGTCTCGGTCAGGTTAGTGACCTTGATGTCGTAGGAGAAGGGCGTGTTGAGACGCACTTCCTCGGGCATGGTCTTGTCCACCTGGATGATGCCGAAGTCCGCCCGTGGGTATACAATAGACAGGACATGCCCGCCGGACTCATCGACAGACACCAGCCGTCCGATGGGTGCGACCTTGTCCGGCCCGGACGCCTTCGACCCTGACCTGACGGACTGAAGAGGCTCGACCGATGTGGTCACCACCTCCGGCACCGTGATGGGCTTCTTGGCCGTCTCAATCCCGGTCTTGGCCACCGGCTCTTTTATGGGAGCCGAGGTTACGATCGGTACCGATGGTCGCTCGGAGTCCGCTGCCGGGGCCGGTTTGGCTTTGGACTTCGATGGGGTGGAGGGCACGGCCATGGTTGGCCGGAGGTCCTTGTCCCAGAAGTAGGTCTTCCCGGAAGCTGCCGTGGCAGATTGGTCCTCGCGGCCGAACTCGTCGCGAGGTGTGCTCCGGCATCCCGACAGCACGACGACAGGCACCAGAATCAAAATGGCCCAAACCTTCTTCATCACACCGCACCCCCAAGGGACAACGTGGCGCATGGCGTTTTACCGCCAATAACGCACTTTCTTATGTAGATTATACGAAAGAGCACTCGCGGACACAACACATGGACTATCGTTACTGTTGCCTAATTATACTCGGTTGCCCAGTCTAAAGTCAATAGCTAAGTCGTGTCAATATGGGGCATTGCGCGGCGGGAGGGTGGGGGAAGTCGCAGGCCCACATTGTCGCGATGTTCTTATCGGACGGGCTATCTCGGTGGGACCGCATGAAAAACTTGCATCGGCTTGGCCTTGCCGTTATCGTGCGTTGTATTGCAGTCACGGTGGATATTGACTGGCTTGGAGGCCGACAGCGTGAAACGATGCGCATTTGACCAGCTTATGGGGAAACAGGTTCTCATCGGCGACGGTGCGATGGGGACCATGCTATATCAACAGGGGGTCTTTCTCAATCGCTGCTTCGACGAATTGAACCTGAACGATCCGGGCCTCGTGAGGAAGGTTCACGGGAGCTACGTCGAAGCGGGGGTCGATTTCATCGAGACCAACACGTTCGGCGCCAATCGGCTGAAGCTTTCGAAGTTCGGCCTGGCCGCCGAGGTGGAGCAGATCAACCGGGCGGGGGTCCGTATCGCGAGAGAAGCGGCCCAGGGCCCGGTGCTGGTCGCCGGCTCCATGGGGCCGCTGGGAGGCGAGCGGGTGGGACAGAACCCGGTCGCCTCGAAAGAGGCCCGGCAGGTCTTCGAGGAGCAGGGCAAGGCCCTGGTGCAAGCCGGCGTGGACCTGCTGATCCTGGAGACGTTCTCCAGTACCGAGGAGTTGCTGATCGCGATCGCCGCCGTGGCCGGTCTGGGCGAGGTGCCGATCATTGCGCAGATGACAGTGGGGGAGAACCATGAAACCATCTACGGCGAGCGGATCGACCATGCCATCGCGAGAATCGCCCGGGAGGAGGCGGTCACCGCCATCGGCCTTAACTGCTCTGTCGGACCGTCGGGCATGCTTAGCAGCTTGGAGCTGATTCGAAGCGTGACCGACAAGCCGATTTCTGTGCAGCCGAACGCCGGTATGCCCCGCCAGGTCGAAGGGCGGCAGCTTTACATGTGTACGCCCGAATACATGGCGGAATATGCGAAGCGGTTCTTCGAGATGGGGGCCCGGATCATCGGCGGCTGCTGTGGCACGACGCCCGATCACATCCGGGAAATCGTGCGGGCGGTTCGTTCCGTGAGCAAAGCGGCCGGACAGAGCTCGACGCGGGCCGTGGTCGAAGTCCGTCAAGCCGCGAAGCCCATCCTGAAGGAGCCGCAGCCGCTGGCGGCGCGGTCGCGTTTCGGGGCCAAGCTGGCCGCCGGCCAATCCGTAACGATGATCGAGATCACGCCGCCTCGCGGCGTCGACGTGACCGCCGTCGTGGAGAAGGCCAAGCAGTGTGCCGGGGCCGGCGTGGACGCCATCAACATCCCGGATGGGCCGCGGGCAAGCTCGCGGCTCTCGCCCTTGGTCACGGCCGTGCAGATCCAGGCGAAGGCCGGCATCGAGGCAATCCTGCATTTTTGTTGCCGGGACCGCAACCTGATTGGCATGCAGTCGGATATCCTTGGCGCCTCGGCCATCGGCGTGCGGAACCTGTTAATCATCACGGGCGATCCACCCAAGCTGGGCGAGTACCCCAGCGCGACGGGTGTCTTTGACATGGACTCGATTGCCCTCACGACCGTCGTCCGTAACCTGAACCGGGGCGTCGACATCGGCGGCAACGGCATCGATCCGCCCACGTCGCTCGTCACCGGCGTGGGGGCCAATCCGGTGGCGACGGACCTGGAACGCGAGATCGAGCGCTTTCGTCAGAAAGTCGTGGCGGGAGCTGAGTTTGTGGTCACGCAGCCGGTGTTTGACCCCGAGTGCCTCTTTCGTTTTCTGGATGCGATCGAGGGGTACAGAGTCCCGATCATCGCTGGAATATGGCCGTTCACGAGCTTCAAGAATGCCGAGTTCATGGCCAACGAAGTCCCCGGCGTGGTGGTCCCCCAGCCGCTGCTGGACCGGATGAGCAAGGCGACGACCAAGGAGGCTGGGCGGGCCCTGGGGATCGAGATTGCCCAGGAACTGGTGGCGAAGATCCAGGATCGCGTGGCCGGGTTTGCTGTCAGCGCCCCCTTCGGAAACGTCGCGACCGCCTTGGCGGTCTTGGGGAAAGTGGACGTCAGTGTGTCTTAGAGCCTCTGACATGGCAACGATGGGTGGCATCGTCAAGGGCGCAGCCCTTGGCGATGGCCCGATGGAATGCGCAAAGACCATCGTCAAGGCCCGAGGCCTTGGCGATGCCACCCAAGCACGGAATACCTGACAATCAATAGCCTGAGTCTGTCAAAGGATTGTTCATGGATGGACATGTGTACGGGGCTCAGTTGGAGGTGGAGTTGGTGGCGATCACGCCGGAGCCCGAGAGAGTCATCGAGCAGGCCGGGCGGACCTGCTACCTGAGTTTTGACCGGGTGGAGGAGGGCTCGCAAGCCGATTTTATCCGGCGTCTGATCAAAGTGGGGCACGAGTCTCCCCTGGAGCATGCGTATGCGACGTTCCGTGTGAAGAACTGCTCGCGAGCCATGACCCATCAGCTTGTCAGGCACCGTCTGATGGCGGTCTCGCAGCAATCCCAGCGCTACGTGGACGAGGAGCAGTTTGCCTACGTTGTCCCTGACGGCATGCCGCCGGAGTTCTTGGACGATTTTCACCAGGACATGAGGACGATCCAGGCCATGTACCGCAAGTGGCGCGAGCGCGGTCTCAAGAAAGAAGATGCCCGCTTCGTGTTGCCCAACGCATGTGTGAGCGAGATCGTGGTCTCGGCGGATCTGCGGGAGTGGCGTCACATCTTCCAGCTTCGTCTGTCTCCCAAAGCCCAGTGGGAAATCCGAAGGGCCTGTGAGATGATGCTCGCCCTTCTCAAACAGCACGCCCCGACGTGCTTCGAGGACATCGTCGTCGGCTGACGTGTGGTCTCACGTCAACTGGAGCCCGACGATGGTCAGGTCGTCGATCTCGGCCGGCTTGATCTCCCGGTCCGTGGCCATCTCGGTCAGTCGATCGACGATCTCGTTGATGGAGCCTTCACTCAGGGCGCGGAACTCGGCGGTGTACTGGAACCCTTCCTTGTCGTGCAGGCGTCCGATCAGGGATTCGACCCCGTCGGAGTACAGCAGCAGCCGGTCGCCTGCCTCCAGTTGGATCGACTGCTGGACGAACTCCGCGTTGTCGAAGACGCCCAGCAGGGAGCCGCGTGCCTCCAGTTGCTGCGGAGGCTGGCCCTGTCTCAGGAGAATGGGATAAGGGTGTCCGGCTCGGGCGAAGGTCAATTGCCGCGTTTTGAGGTTCAGCAGACCATAGCAGCACGTGGCGAACTGATAGCCGGAGAGCTTCTGGCCGGTCATCCTCTGATTGAGGTTCTTGATCACTTCGGCCGGAGCGAAGATGCGGTAGCTGTTGTCGATCGTCTGCCTCATCTGGAGAGCCTGCTTGATGAAAATCGTCAGCAGGGCGGCCGGCATCGAATGGCCCACGGCATCCGCCACGTAGAATCCGACGTGTTGCTCGTCGATGCGGGCGATATCGTAGATGTCGCCCGAAACCCACTCGGCCGGCAGGAACATGGCGGCCCAGCGCACGCCTTCGCTGTTGGGCAGGTGGGCTGGCAGGAAGTCCCGCTGCACCAAACCGGCCAGACGCAACTGCTCCTTCAGGCTGTCCACGAACGCGCCCTCGGTCTGGGGCTGGTCGGCGGGGTGATTTCTCCAGAGTTTCTCGGACAGGCTCAGAGAGGCAGGGGGCTTGGTCGCGATCCCGGAATGCTGGTTCTTTCGGTCGGCCAGGTTGATGCGGATACGGGCCCAGAGGTCGTCCAGGGGGATGGTGTCCACTGTGCTGGGCATGGAGAAGCTGCTTTCGGAGGAGACCAGCGAGAAACTCCGGACCGGCCGTCGGATCCGCTGTGTGAGCAGGATGATCCCGATGTTGTCTCTTTCGAGAGCTTCGAGAATGCGACTGAGTCGTCGGTCTTGAGAGATGTCTGTTCCCTCCGCATCCACGAGGACGGTCCCCACCAGGTTGGGCCGGGTGCGAATCTCGTCGTACTTGTCGAGCGGCAGCCGACGGCAGGACACTCTTTTGTGCCGGAACAGCCTGTGGATTTCCGTCGGTACGTCCGTCTTATCGGACAGATAAACAACGTCCGTGAAGGTTGTCAGCCCCTCGGCGTCACCTGGAGATCGCATTTTACCCATGTCGATAGCCTTCTTCTTGCCTGTCCGACGCCCCGATGTGCATCGCACACCACGCAGACGGTATCAGCACCCTTACTTTCGTCCCAATTCCGATACCACTTTGGGGATTTCTGACGCATCGGGCAGGCAAAGCAAGGGGAATGGGGCGGGTCTGCCATTGAGGTCAAGTCCCAAATCCGAGGCCGGTCCAAGGTCAGAAATCCGAAGCACGAAATTCGAAATCCGAAACAAGCACGAAGGACCAAATGCCCAAAACTCAAAACGAGGCTCTGGCTCCCTTGGTTTGGATTCGGGTCATCGGGGTTTGTTTCGGATTTCGAATCTGGCGGTGCGCCAAACCGCGAACGTGGAAAGGCTTTGTGGTCCGCGGCCGAACAAACACCGTGTTTTGGTCTCAGGCGAAAATGGCGGAGCCGATACGCAGAATGGTCGCCCCTTCCTCGATGGCGATCTCGTAGTCCGAGCTCATGCCCATGCTCAGCTCCGTGAACTGATTGCCGACGATCTTCTCGCCCCGCATCTCATAGAAGAGCTCGCGGGCGCGGGTGAAGCAGGCCCGGACGATGTCCGTGTTGCGGGTCAGGGGGGCCATCGTCATCAGCCCGATCAACTTGAGGTGTGGCAGCGTCTCGATCTGCTCCGCCAGGTGCGTGGCGGCCCCGATGGGTACGCCGTATTTTTGGGGCTCGTTCGAAGTGTTCACCTGGAGCAGCACCCGCGGGGCCGTGTTCATTCGTGTGGCGGAGCTGTTGATCTCCTCCGCCAGCCGCAACGTGTCCACAGAGTGGATCAGTGAGACCATGGGCAGCACGTGACGCACCTTGTTGCGTTGGAGGTGGCCGACCATGTGCCAGTGGATCTCCTTGGGCAGCGAGGAGTCGTCAGGGTGCTGCTGCAAGAACTCGGCTACCTGGGCCGCCACCTTCTTCAACTGCTGCACGTGGTTTTCCCCGAGGTGGCTGTAGCCGAGGCGGATGACCTCTTCGATCTGCTCGAATTCGGCGGATTTCGTCACGACGACGAGCCGAATATCGTCCGGTTGTCGACCGACCCGGGCGCAGGTCTCCGCGATCGTTCCTTCAACGCGTTTTGTTCTCTCTGTAATCTTCGTCGTTTCCATGCGTCGCGAGCGAATGCCTTGCATCAATCCATTTCTGCGATCAAACGCTCAGTCGGCCTAGTTTATGAGAATCTGCGCCTTTGTACAAGGGAGTATCGGGCAAAATAATGCCAAGCTGCCGGCGGGAGTCCACATTGGATACCTCAGGGACAGCGTCACCGAGCCCGGCCGTAGCGTCCGGCCGAACCACTGTCCTTCTATCGTGCTTCTGTCTGCCGGTCCCTCAGAGGAAAACCCTTCGCTTCGAACGGCAAAAACGTCACAAAGGTCGGGACACAGGGGACTTACGTGGCAAGTGTGTCGCGACATGCGGAAAAATCGCGAAATAGCCGGTTTTTATCTTGCATTGTCACGTCGGGGCCGGTATAATCGATTTAACAATGGAGTGGAATGGGGTGGGAGGCTCACCCTAACGCACAGGTTGTTTCGATTTTTGGTTGATAAGACAAGCAGATTCGAGTGGTAGCAGTTGCTCTTTAAGTCCCGGTAGTAATAGTGTTGCCTCGAGCAGCACATGAACCTCGGCGAGGCAGCGTGGTCCACCGGTCTCCCCCCCAGCCGGTCCCACCACCTCGCCATTTTTATTTTCACTTTTTCACAGAGTCCCAGTGAAATACGCGGTCCGCGCGTCACTTGTTCGTGACGCACCGTGCTGTCTATTCCCCACGTACTTGGACGATCACTCTGCGGCTGCGTGGGCCGTCGAACTCGCAGAAGTAGATCGCCTGCCAGGTGCCCAGCACGAGGCCGCCGTCTTTGACGAGGATTTGCTCGCTGCAACCGACGAGCGAACTCTTGGCGTGGGCATCGGAGTTGCCCTCGTCGTGGCGAAAGCCGGGATTGGACCGTGGCAGAATCTCATCGAGAGCCAGGAGAACGTCGTGGACTACCGAGGGGTCGGCGTTCTCGTTGATCGTGATCGCGGCGGTCGTGTGGGGACAAAAGACGGTGGTCTCGCCGTTCTCGATGCCGGCTTCGCGCACGGTGGCTTCCACCTGCCGGGTGACATCGACCATCTCCGTCCGGCCCCGCGTGCTCACGTGAAATTCCTTCTGGACGATCTTCATGGGGCATCCTCGACGAGTCTCTTCAGTTCTGCAATCAAGGGTGGGATGTCTTTCGTTGAGGTGCTCCACGCGATGTCAAGGTTGATAGCGAAATACGCATGAATCAGCCGGTTTCTCATGCCGATGATGATGGACCGGGGGATTTCGGGAACCTCCTCCCGCACCTCCCTTGAGACTTGCGCTGCCGCTTCGCCGATGATCTCCAGCGGCCGGACAAGCGCGTGAACCAGCTTGCGGTTGCGGTTCAAGTCTTCCCGTGTCGCTGATTGCACGTACTGCTGAATCTCGATGGCGGCATCCAGCATGTGCCTCAACCTCACGCGGTCTTCAGGCTTGATACTGAACCTCGGCATTCTCCACTACCTCGTCGCGGAAATACTCGCTCAAGTCTTCGGGAGTGCGCAAGTCAGCTTTTCTGCCGAGCATTTCCGTGAGCTCCATCTCCATGCGGACGATGGAGAAGAGGCCCGGAATGTGATCTTGCTCAAACTCCACCAAGAGATCAATATCGCTGTCCGGCGCCAGTTGCCCACGCAGAGCCGAACCAAAGACAGACAACCTCCGGATGTGGTTCCTCGTGCAGAACTCCGCCAGCTTATCTCTCGGAATCTTCTGTTCTACCGAATAACCCACCTTGTATGACCTCCGAACGACAAAACGGGAAGATATCCTACCACGATTACATCTGCCCGACAACCTGGATACCAAGCAATTGGCTCAGGCCGTGCTCGATCGTTTTGGCGGTCAGGTCACAGAGCAGTAACCGCGTGGGTCGCTTGGCCGGTGGGGCGTCGAGCACGGGACACTCCGTGTAGAAGGCACTGAACCTCTGCGCCAGCTCGTAGAGATAAGCCGTCAGATAGTTCGGCCGATAGTCGGCGGCGGCAGACGCGACAGCCTCCGCGTAACGGACCAGGTGTTTTCCCAGCTCCAGTTCCGTCGGCTCGCTCAAATCCAGATTCTGCATGTCGTGAAGTTCGTCCGGAATGCTTACGCCCTTGCTCTCGGCTTTTCGCTCGATAGATTTGACGCGGGCATACGCATACTGCATGTAGGGGGCGGTGTTGCCGTCCATCGCCAGCATCTTATCGTAACTAAAGACGTAGTCACTGGTCCGGTTGTTCGAGTAGTCCGCATACTTGACTGCCCCGACTCCTACGGCCGCGGCGATCTTTGCCTTCTGCTCGGGCGGCAGGTCGGGGTTCTTCTCCTCCACGACCGCCCGCGCCCGCTCGACCGCCTCGTCGAGCAACTCCTTGAGCTTGACATTCTCACCCGACCGCGTCTTCAAAGGCTTGCCGTCTTCGCCCAGAACGCTGCCGAACGGCACATGGACTAACTCGACCTTCCGGCCGTCACGCCGGTCCCAACCGGCCATCTCGGCCACCTTGAGCAGCATCTGGAAATGCTGAATCTGCCGGGCATCGGTGACGTAGACGATGCGATCGGCCTTGAGTACGTCCACTCGATAGCGCAGCGCCGCCAGGTCGGTGGTCGCATAGAGGTACGCCCCATCCGATTTCTGGATGATAAACGGCAGCGGCTCACCTTCCTTGGTTCTAAACCCCGGCGGGAACACGCACACGGCACCGTCCGACTCCGTAGCCAGACCGGCTTTCTTCAGATCGGCTACGACAGATGGCAGCATGTCATTGTAGAAGCTCTCGCCGCGAACGTCGCCTTTAGTCAGCGTCACGCCGAGCAAATCATAGATCTTCTGACATTCGTTCAGCGAAAGATCTACGATTTCGTTCCAATACCTTAGCACTTGCGGCTCTTTATTCTGAAGAGCAACAACGTATTTTCTGGAAAGCTCCGCAAACTCAGGATCTGTGTCATACTCTCTCTTTGCGCAGCGATACAGTTCTTCTGTATCTTCGAGGACCGACAGGGAGATTGCGTCTCCGGGCGATTTCCCGAAGGCATCTTTCATCCGGGATGCTGTACGCGCGTGAAACATGCATGCAATAAGCATACCGAATTGCGTGCCCCAATCGCCGATGTGGTTTTGGCGGGTGACGGTGTGGCCGAGGAACTTCAAGAGCCGGCTGAGGCAGTCCCCGATGATGGTGCTGCGCAAGTGGCCGACGTGCATCTGTTTGGCGACATTCGGGCTTGAGAAATCCACAACGATGGTCTGTGGCTCCGCTTCCCCTGCGATGCCCAGGCGCCCCCGTGGATCGCCATTGATCTGCCGCAGTTGTTCGGCGATGTACCGGGGCTGGAGACGCAGGTTGATGAAGCCCGGCCCCGCGATTTCCGGTGGCTCGCAGAGATCGCCAAGGTCGAGCTGTGCCACGACCTCTTCGGCGAGCTTGCGCGGGTTGGTCTTGAGTTGCTTGGCCAAGGCCATGACGCCGTTGGCTTGGTAATCCCCGAATTTCGGGTCGGTCGTCGGCCGCACGATAGCCGCACAGTCCTGCCGGCCGGTGACCTGCGTCATCGCGGCGCCGATTCGCTCGTTGAGTATGTCAATCGCGGACTTCACGAAATCATCAATCATCAATCATCAATAGTCGATTCTTTCTGCGTCTCCCCAGAGGAGATCGAGGTCGTAGAATTGGCGGTACTCGGGGTCGAAGAGGTGGACGACGACATCGACATAGTCAAGGAGAATCCAGCGGCCCTGCTCATAGCCGGCCCGGCCGAACCGCGGGAAGCCTTGCTCCCGGCCTGCCTGGGAGACCTCATCCGCGACGGTGCGCATCTGCCGATCGCTGGTCCCAGTGGCAATGACAAAATAGTCGGTGGCCGGCGACAAGCCCCGGAGGTCCAGCACGACGATATCCGTGCAACGCCGCTCCTGGGCGATCTTTGCCGCCGTGATCGCAAATTCCTTGGCCTTCTTATTCGGTTTTCTTCGCGCCAATCGGGTACGTCCTCACAGTAAAAGAGAAAAGGGCGGCCTCCTTTGAGCCGCCCCTTTAGACTACCCGATGCGCTGCGCCGCGTCAATCGGACTCTTGGACCTTTGTACCGCCGCCGCATTTCCCAGATTCCGCGGCGATGCGTCTGAAGAGACGTGTTGTATCGGAATCCAGGCCAACAAAAAGGGGGCACGCCAGGCGTGCCCCCGAAGGGACTATCAGACGCGTGCGACTAATTCGTGGCCGCCTTTGCCGTGAGCGTTTGTTCGGCCTGCTTCATGCTCTCCGTCTCACGCTTCGATTGCCAGACGGCCCAGATCAGGCCGAGGATGGAGACGATAATCGCGACCCAGAAGAGCGTGTCGTGGGCCTTCGGTGTGACCACGACGCCCTGCTTGCCCAGGATCTCTATGACGGTCTTGTCATACGGCAGAATCAGGCCGATGATCAGCAGGCTGACCATGTTCATCACTTTGATCAGCGGGTTAATCGCCGGACCGGCCGTATCTTTCAGCGGGTCGCCGACGGTGTCGCCGGTCACGCTGGCCTTGTGCTTCTCGCTGCCCTTGCCCGTGTTGGCCTCCATGTTGCGAGGCTCGTCCTCGATCGTCTTCTTGGCATTGTCCCAGGCGCCGCCGGCATTGGCCATGAAGACCGCCAGCAACTGCCCGACCACGATCATACCGCCGAGGAAACCGGCCAGCGGGATCACTCCCAGCCCAAACCCTACGAGCACCGGCACGAGGATGGCCAGCAATCCGGGGCCGATCAGCTCTTTCTGAGCCGCCGTGGTGCAGATGTCGACAACGCGGCCATAGTCCGGCTTCTTGGTGCCTTCCCAAATGGCCTTGTCGCGGAACTGGATTCTGCACTCTTTGACGATCAGGAACGCCGCCCGTCCGACCGCTCGGATGGTCATCGAGCTAAACAGGAAAGGCACGGCACCGCCGAGCAGCATGCCGATGAACAGCTTGGGATCGGAGATGGTCAGCATGGACGCCACCGCGCCGTAGATGTCACGGCTGATGCCCGCCGTCTCGCCCTTGCCGCCCGAGCCGACCGAAACGATGAAGCTGTTGAACAGCGACACCGCCGCGATCACGGCTGAGCCGATGGCGATACCCTTGGTGATGGCCTTGGTCGTATTGCCGACCGCATCGAGGTCCGCCAGGGTCTGGCGTGCCTCTTTGTACTTCGCGGCACCCATTTCCTTCTCATCATAGCCCATTTCGCCGATGCCGTTAGCGTTGTCGGCGACCGGCCCGAAGACGTCCATCGAGATGGTGTTGCCGGTCAGCGTCAACATGCCGATGCCGCACATGGCGACGCCGAAGGCGATGAACGTCGGGTTCGTATTGGCATAGATGAGCACGCTGCCCATAATGGCACCCGCGATGATCAGCACGGCGAACACCGTGCTCTCATACCCGACCGCAAGGCCCTGGATGATGTTGGTGGCATGCCCGGTCTGACAGGCCTTAGCCAGACTCTTCACCGGCGAGAACTCGGTGCCGGTAAAGTACTCGGTGCACTTGTTCAGGAACACGGCCAGGAGAATGCCGATCAGGCAGGTCCAAGCGGGTCGCATGTCCAAGCCCTCGATGCCCAGATTGGCCCAGCCTGGCAGATTCGTGACGTAAGGCTTGATCATCTCATAGTTCGGATAGCTGGGGTCGAACCGGAAGTACAGGAAGCCCAGCACGAGGAAGCCGATGACGCTGATGGTCGAGCCGATAATGAAGCCCTTGTTGACGCTCTTCATGGCGGCCGCCACGGTGCCCTTATCGCCCGCGCGGACGCTGTAGGTGCTGATGATGCTGGCGATGACGCCGATGGCACGGACCAACAGCGGGAAGATCACGCCCTTGTGGCCGAAGCTGGCGATGCCGAGGATCATGGCTGCCACGATGGTCACTTCGTAGCTCTCGAAGATGTCGGCTGCCATACCGGCACAGTCGCCGACGTTATCACCCACGTTGTCTGCGATCGTCGCGGCGTTACGCGGATCGTCCTCGGGGATGCCCGCCTCGACTTTGCCGACGAGGTCCGCCCCGACGTCCGCGGCCTTGGTGTAGATCCCGCCGCCGACTCGCATGAACAGGGCCAGCAGCGTGCCGCCGAACCCGAAACCGAGCAGCGCCTCATAGGCATGCTCACCGTAGATCAGGAAGATGATCGAACCGCCCAGCAGGCCCAGGCCGTCGGTGAGCATTCCGGTGATCGTTCCGCTGCGGTAACCCAACTGGAGGGCCCGGCCGAAGCTGCTCTTGGCGGCAGCGGCCACGCGCAGATTGCCAGTCGTCGCCAGACGCATGCCCACGAAGCCGACAGTCGCCGAGAAGGTCGAGCCGATCAGAAACGCAATCGCCCGGCCCCACGCAATCTCCACGGGTGCCCCCGAGGCCTTGGCGGCAAAGAACAATACCACGGTGATCAGCACGATCAGGACGCCGACGACGCGGAATTGGCGGTAGAGGTAGGCGTTGGCCCCCTCGCGCACCGCCTGGGCGATCTCCTGCATCCGTTTTGTGCCCTGGTCGGCCTCCCTGACCTGCTTGACCAGCATCAAGGCGTATGCGAGGCCCGCCAGCGCGATGAAGATGTTCATCACCAGGGCGATCTTCTCATAAATCGCATACTTGCTGCTGACCAGCGGCTCGAAGAGTGTGATCTTTTCTGCCGCCTCCACGGCCTTCTGGCCGGCCGCCGCGATTGCTTGCGCCGGCGCCTTCACCACAGAGTCCGGACCGGCGGCAAAGGACCATACCGCCGTCCCCAATATGGCGACTGCCAATACCCCAACCAACGAGATCCTCTTCATAGCGTGCCCGTTTCAAAAAGAACTCTACTCATCCACACACCAGAAACACGAAATGGAGCAGTCTAACGAAAGCTGCCCGGTTTTCAAGCACTTTTTCCGGAAACAGTGACAGCGAGTTGGAAGTTTGAAGTTAGAGGTTTGAAGTGCTTCAAACTTGATACTTCACACTTGAAACCTGGCCTCGTCACGTATGGTAGTCAGCATTGATACGAACGTACTCGGCGCTGAGGTCGCAGCCGTAATAGAAATCGCTGAGCCGACCGACGCCCAAGTCGATAGTGATCGTATGCTCCCGCTGGCAGACGATGCGGGCGGCCTTCTTCGGATCGAAATTCGTGGGGGCACCGTTGCGAAAGACGTACAGGTCATCCAGCTTGCACGAGAGCTTGTTCGGATTGAGGTCCACGCCGGAAGAACCCACAGCACAGATGATTCGGCCCCAGTTGGGGTCGCCGCCATGGACCGCGCATTTGAAAAGCGGGTAATCGGCGACGGCTCGGGCTGCTTTGACAGCGTCGGCCTTTGTGGCGGCGCCTTTGACGACCACCTTGAACATTCGCGTCGCCCCCTCGGCGTCCAGGGCCATCTGGTGGACCAGGTCGGTGCAAAGCTCCGTAAGTGCTTTCTGGAACAGTTGATACGGGCGGGAGAGACTTTTGATGAGAGGGTTGCCGGCCAGACCGGAAGCCAACAGTAGGGCGGTGTCGTTGGTGCTCTGGTGGCCATCGACCGTCAGCCGGTTGAGGGAGTTGTCTATCGCCTCTCGCAAAGCCTTGCCCAGCAAAGGCTTGCTGATCGCCGCATCTGTCGTGATGAACAGCAAGGTGGTCGCCATATTCGGCCCGATCATCCCGGCCCCTTTGACCGTACCGGCAATCGTTACCGGTGTCCGCCCGAGTTTCGACTCGCGGCAAGCCTTCTTGAGCCTCGTGTCGGTGGTCATGATGGCGTTCCCAAACGCCAGTCCGCCTTTCGGCGCGTCCGACAAGAGGAGGGCGGCCTGCTCAATCCCACGCGTCACTTTCTCCATCGGCAATTGATGTCCGATGATGCCGGTCGAAGCTACGAGCACCTCCTGTGGCTCAACGTTCAAGTGCCGGGCGGTCAGGGCGCACATCTTCCTCGCGTTGGCCAGACCCAGTCTTCCGGTGCAGGCATTGGCGTTGCCGGAGTTGACCACGACGGCATAGGCCCTGCGGCTCTGGAGGTGCTCCCGGCTGACTTGCACGCCCGCCGAGACGATCTTGTTCGTAGTAAACACGGCGGCCGCCGTCGCCCCGGTCGGGCACGCCAAAAGCCCTAAGTCGGGATTTCCCGACACCTTGACGCCCGACGCAAACCCCGCCGCCAAAAACCCCTTAGGAGCCGTAACACTGTCGTTTTGCATAGTGATTGTTCTATCCCTTCTCGTTTGATCTAAGTCCCCCGACCACTCGAGTTTGCCGCGAAAGGCCCTGATTCTCTTCTGAGAACGCACATCGATTCTCACACAGGAATCCCTTCCTTGACAGTCTCGCTGACGATACCTATCTGTTTCTTCTTCATCTCGAATTCCTCAGGCGTGTAGCACAAGGGCTCGACCTCAAGTGGCCAGTACATCCAGAAATCGTACATCAACGCGGACCGCTGGCTGAAGAAAACGCCGCGAAAATCAGGAGACACCAAGAGCACATCGTAGTCACTGTCCGCCAAGTAGTCTCCCCGCGTCCTGCTGCCGAAGAGCAACGCCGAAGTGATCTCATATTTCTGACGCACTCTTCGGAGGAAGTCCTCTACTCGTGAATCTGTTCTCTGACCCATTCGAGAACCTCTTGGGCGGTACTGAAATGACGTCCCGCGATCTTGTCATCATATAGTAGTCACCCGCTTCCCGGCTGTTCCTGGCGCTTCGCAAGTCTGCCGCGGCCTGTCTGAACCAGTTGTGAACCTCTTCTCTCATAGCCAGATGATAGTCCAAGGATCAGACGTACTCAAGCGTTTCTCTGCTGAAGTGCACCCGCCAGCTATAGTCCCGTCAAGTCTCTGGAGCGCGGGTCGTCGAGGTCGCCGGGGCCGTTGGTGAGCTGGCCGGCGACGGCCATTTCGCGGAAGCCTGCCATCGGATCGTAGAAGTCCCGGCTCAGGTCCACCGTGTTGACCATCATCCCGGCTCGGTTGGGCCGAAGCTGGGCGGCGATCACGCCATCCGGCTGGATGAAGCAGGATGGGTAGGGCGAATAATAGCCGCTCGAATTGGTCATGCTCACCCAAAAGCGGTTCGTCGCCGCGTGGCACTGCATCGTCTGCCGCATGATCTGCGTGTGGATGCTGGGGCCACGCTGCCGGGCGTTGTAGAACGACTGGAAGACGCACTGGACCCCCAGCTTGTATAGCTCGCGGTACAACTCCGGGAAACGCAGGTCAAAGCAGATGAGCAGGGCGCACCTGATGCCGCTCAATTCAAAGGTGGCGAAGCGGTTGCCGGGGGTGTAGTGGTCCATGTCGCCCGACGTGCAAAACCTCTTGTCATAGCGATTCACGATCTTGCCTTCGGGACCGATCAGGTAGAGGCTGTTGTGAGGCTTATTCGGCGGTGTCAGCGGGTGCGTGCTGCCCAGGACGACCCACAGACCAAGTTCGCCGGCAAGCTCCATGATTCTCTGGGTTTCCCTTTTCAGCAGGGCCCAATCGTAGTCGTCGAAGGACGGGAAGTCCGCGCCGGCGTATCCGCTCAGGGAACACTCGGAGAAATGCACCATGTCGGCTTCTGCCTTCTTCGCCTTCTGCATGAACTGCCGGATGGCACGGGCATTCTGTATTACCGACTCCGTCACCGCAAACTGGCACGCGGCAATTCGAAGAGTACCATCTTTCATTTCGGCGACTTCCCCAAGACACTCTCCAGGACCTCCAGGGCAAAGCGGGCCGAGACCGTAGCCCGGCCGCCTCCCATCTCCATGCCCACCTCCATGGCTTCGAGCACCTCCTGCTGGCTGGCCCCGGCTTGGACGGCCTGTTCCACATGCCACTGCATGCAAGACTCGCAATCCGTGACGACGGAGATGCCGACGGCGATCAGCTCCTTGCACTTCTTGGTCAGAGCGCCGTCTACATACGCGGCCGCCTCCATGTCCAGAAAAGCCCTATAGACCTTCGAGTCCAGGGACAACAGCTTCTGATGGGCCCGTTTCCTCTTGCGGCAAATCTCCCTGATCTTGTCCATGCGTCTCCCCTCTGCGTGACCGCTACTCCAGGCCCATGGTCTCCCGGAGGCCGAAGAGGATGTTCATGTTTTGAATCGCCTGGCCGGAGGCGCCCTTCGTCAGATTGTCGATTACCGAGAAGACCACGACCGTGTCCTTGACAAACGTGGGGAACAGGTGGCAGTAGTTCGTTCCCGTGACGTCCTTGACCGCCGGGGCGGCCTGGCAGACCTGAACGAAGTGCTCGCCCTGGTAGAAATCGGCATAGAGCGACAGGAGCTGCTCATTGCTCACCTCGGTCTTCGGCTGGCAGTACACGGTCGAAAGCATGCCGCGGTCGAACGGTCCGGCGTGCGGCTGGAAAAGAACCCGCACGGATGAGCCCGCTACTTCTGTGGCGATCTGCTCGATCTCGGGCATGTGCCGGTGCACACCAATCCCGTAGGGGAAGAGGTTTTCATCCATGTACGGGAAATGGAATTTCGCAGTGGGATTCTTGCCACCGCCGGAAACGCCCGTCACGGAGTTGACGATGATGGAGCTTGTCTCCACGAGACCCTCCCGCAGCAGGGGGGCGAGGGCGAGCACTGAGCAGGTGGGAAAACAGCCGGGGTTTGCCACCAGGTTGGTCTTTCGGATCTGTTTGCGGAACAGTTCCGGCAGGCCATAGGCCGCTTTGGCCAGATTGGCCGTGTCGGTGTGCGTCGTCTTGTAGAACTGCTCATAGACCTTGACGTTTTTGAGCCGGTAATCGGCGCTGAAGTCGATCACCTTGACGCCGGCGCGCAGCAGCTCGGGCACGAACTGCATCGAAACCTTGTGGGGCAGACAGCACAAGGCGACGTCGGCTGAAGCCGCCAGTTTCTTGAGGTCCAAGGGTTCGACCGGCAACTCGCAGCGGCCCCGGAACTCCGGGAAAATCTCCTGCATGAGGCCGCATTCTTCCGGCAGGGCAGTCAGGTAGGTGGCCTTGGCCTCGCCGTGTCGCAGCAGGATGCGAATAGACTCAGCACCGGTGTACCCACTGGCGCCAATGATCGCAACACGTATCATAATCATCCCCTGTAGAGCGAGCGTCCCCGCTCGCCTAAGAGTGGCACGGGCATCTTGCCCGTGATCCTGAATCCATGGGCAGGATGCCCATGCCACGTAGTCGTGCGTGGACGCGCGACCTACTTAGAAAAACAGCCGCTAAGATCGTCTCGGCGGCTGTCGTAGTCCAGTGGATTTTCCGCTGATTACCGCTTCGAGAACTGGAATCTCCGCCTGGCGCCCGCCTGTCCCGGTTTCTTCCTCTCGACCATTCTTGGGTCGCGGGTCAGAAGTCCGTTATCACGCAGCGCGCCGATGTAATTCTCATCGTAGGTTCTCAAAGCCCTGGCGACGCCCAGCAGAGTGGCGCCCGCCTGGCCGGTGATACCCCCGCCGCGCACGTTGACAAAGACATCGAAGGACTTCTCGGCCTGCACGAGTCGTAGCGCGGCCGAGGCGGCCTTGCGGTCCTGATCTCGCTTGAAATAGTCGTCCCGCTCTCTCTTGTTGACGAGAAACTTGCCACTGCCGGGTCGAATCCGGACGCGGGCCACGGAGGTCTTCCGTCGGCCGGTGCCCCACCAATAACCGTACTTCTCGTTGGTCTTATTCCCCGGGCGGATCGTCTCTTTGGGTTCAGGGGCCGGCGCCTGCGGGGTTTGCTCCGTTGCTGTCGTTTCGGGTCTACTGTCTGCCATGGTCCTTGTGTTCCGCTTAGAACAGTTCTACTTTCTCGGGCTGCTGGGCCTGATGCTCATGCTCCGGGCCGCGAAAGACCTTCAGCTTCTTCAGGGCGCGCTTGCCCATCTGGGTTTTGGGGAGCATCTTGCGGACGGCGGTCAGGATGACCCATTCAGGCTTCTTTGCCATCGCATGCTCGAAACTGACGTACTTGTGGCCGCCCGGATACCGCGAATAGGAGTCGTACGTCTTCGTCTCGGCCTTTGTCCCGGTCAGCTTGATCTTCTCGGCGTTGATCACCACGATGAAGTCTCCCACGTCCGCATGGGGAGTCCAAGTGGGCTTGTCCTTGCCCATCAACATCACGGCGATCTTGGCTGCCATGCGACCGAGAACGGCCCCATCCGCATCCACCAGCCGCCACTTGCGCTGCACCTGATCTTCTTTGGCCATAAAGCTTTTTGTAGGCATACTCTCTTCTTTCCAACGCATAGAAACCATAAATTTTAGCAGAGTTCCGGGGCCTGTCAAACGATTTTGCATCAAATTCTGCGGATTTTTGGAGGTGGACGGCGGGTTATCGTTCAGGTATGAGAGCCGAGACGACGTACAACTCCCGACGCCCTCCTTCGTTTACGAACGTATGGCTCATCACCATCCTGCGGTCGTGCCCGAAGAGTGTCTTCTTGCGGTCGATGAGCGTTCTCACCCAGGTTCGGACCTCCTCGGCAAGGGCAGGACACCCTTTTGCCATCTGTTTCAGGAGAGACTGCACTTCCTGTCTCTGCTTCATTTCCGGAGACAAGCCGAGATTCCCATCGGTAGGGCATTGAAATAGACCCTCAGAGCCAGCGGTTGAAGCGGTTGCCCGCTGTTCGTCTGAAACGGGTCCACGTCGCCACCCGTCTGAGTCAGGGAACGCACGCCAACGGGCTACGTCATGGGATCATCCTTCGACCAGCGAATACTCGACCACGACGTCGCCGTCCTCGGGCGTGCCGGAGACCCGGTAATCGGTGATCAGCCGCTTGTCATTCGGGAATAAGGCCTCTTTGCGGGCGATCAACCTCTCCGCAATCTGCCGCACTTCGTCTCCTGAAGCTCCTGACTTCGCCGACGCGTGCAGCATATCTTCGATTAGAGCGGGCCGTTCGTCGGCAGGTGCCAGGGACAGATCCCAGCAGGTCGCCGCGAGAGTAATGGCCAAACGGAACTGCTCTGGGTCCATGCCATCCTTCAACAGGGGCTCGGCAAACGCCACGATGACATCAGACATCTTCTCAGTGTGGCCGAAAGGAATCCGTTCCACTCAGGCGCTCTTGCGATGTCCCACCCTGTGTCTTCCGAGTTTCCTCAACGCTCCCATATCTGCTCGACAATAGGAAAGCCAAGCTGCAAAGGCTATAATTGGCGGTGGTCAGAAGTTTTACGAGAGCAACATCCAGGTGTTCGCGCCGGAAAGGAAGCCGGGCGGACGACTTGGCGTTCGTCCGCCCGAATCTGCGATCATCAATCGTAAATGATCAATTCTTCAGGAGCATCCCATCGAGTTGCCGCAGTTGAAGCATTTGTAGCAGGTGCCGTTGCGGACGGTGATCGAGCCGCAGATGTCGCAGGCGGGGGCGTCATCGCCGAAGTGCTCGAACTGAGCGTTGAACTGCTGCATGAGGGCCGCCTCCATCTGCTGGACCTCGTCCGCCGGGCCTGTCGGGCCTGCCGGGGCTGCGGCAAGAGCGTCCACTCGGGTCGGCCGGCCGATGAGGCGGTCTATGTGGAGTATGCTCGTTGGCTTGGCGGGGGAGGGGACCTCCTGCAGCTTGGCATCGTCTGCCTTGTCTTTCTTGCTGTTATTTCCGGCCGCCTTGGCTTCCGCGATCTTGTGTGCGAGGTCTTTGGTCTTTTCAACCAACTCTCGGGCGGTGGCGACGGTCTTGTTGCCCGTCGTGACTGCCGCCGCGCGGTTGGGCACATTCTTGTCCGCATAGCCGGGGATAAATTGGCAACCCAGCCAGCAGAAGATATAGTCGATCAGGCTCTTGGCGAAGGGGATATCCCGGTTGGAAGTCATGCCGGAAGGCTCGAACCGGGCGTGCCGGAACTTGTCCACCAGCGTAATCAGGGGTACGCCGTACTGCAAAGCCATTGACGTGCAGGTGCCTATGACATCCATGAGGCCCCCGACGGTGCTGCCTTCCTTGGCCATGGTGATGAATAGCTCACCAGGCTGCCCATCCTCATATAGCCCCACCGTCAGGTAGCCTTCATGGCCTGCAACAGAGAATTTGTGTGTGATACTGTGCCGGGTATCCGGCAGTCTTCTTCTAAAGGGCCGGGCCGGCATCGGGGCCTCGGCGCTGGTTTTCGCCTTTTCTTCCTTATGCTTGTCCGTGGAGACCGGCTGGAGCCGCTTGGAGCCATCCCGGTAGATGGCGACGGCCTTGAGGCCGAGCTTCCACCCCTCCATGTAGGCTGCCATGATCTCCTCGGTCGTGCTCTCTTTGGGCATGTTGATCGTCTTGCTGATCGCCCCGGAGATGAACGGCTGCACGGCAGCCATCATTTTCAGATGCGCCATGTAATGGATGAACCGTTTGCCGTTCTTGGGCTTGAAAGCACAATCGAACACGGGCAGGTGGTCGGTGTGGAGCTTCGGAGCTCCCTCGATCGTCTCACGTTCGTCGATGTAGTCGCAGGTGGCCTTAATATCTTCCGGTGTGTAGCCCAACCGTTCGAGAGCCATCGGAACGGTCTTGTTCACCAGCTTGAGCATGCCGCCGCCCGCCAGCAGCTTGTACTTGACCAGGGCGATGTCCGGCTCAATTCCGGTCGTATCGCAGTCCATCATGAAACCGATCGTGCCGGTCGGCGCCAGAACCGTGGTCTGGGCGTTGCGGAAACCCGCCTTCGTGCCGGCATCCACCGCCTCGTCCCAAGCGTCCTTGGCCGCATGCCGCAGATAGTCCGGACAGTGCGTCTCGGGCAGACTGCACGCATGCTCGCGGTGCATGTTGATCACCTTTACCATCGAGTCCTTGTTCCTGTCGAACTCCTCGAAGGGGCCTTTCAGTTGGGCGATCTCCGCGCTGGCGGCGTAAGCCGTGCCCGTCATGATGGCACCGATCGCCGAGGCCAGCGTCCTGGCCTGGTCGGAGTCGTACGGCAGGGCCAAGCTCATAATCAGCGAGCCAAGATTGGCAAAGCCCAGTCCGAGAGCCCGGAAACGGTGGCTGTTGGTCGTGATGGCCTTGTCGGGGTAACTCCCGTTGTCAACCAGGATCTCCTGGGCGATAACGAAGATTCGCACGGCCTTCTTGAAGGCTTGAACGTCGAAAGACCCGTCTTCCTTACGGAATTTCATCAGGTTCAGAGAGGCCAGGTTGCACGCCGAGTCATCGACGAACATGTACTCGCTGCACGGATTGGAGGCGTTGATCGGCCCGGAGCTCGGGCAGGTGTGCCACCGATTGATCGTGCTGTGATACTGAATCCCGGGATCGCCGCAGATTCGCGTACCCTCGGCGATCAGTTGCATCAACTCGCGGGCGGAATGCTCGCCCATCTTCTTGCCTGTCGTTACCGCGTGCGTGACCCACTTGTCATCCTTCTCTACGGCCTGCATGAACTCGTCTGTCACACGGACCGAGAGGTTGGAGTTTTGGAACATCACGCTGTCGTAGGCTTCGCTGTTGTGGTCGCCGCTGTAGCCTGCTTCAATGAGGGCCCAGGCTTTCTTTTCCTCGACGGTCTTACAGGTGATGAACTCCTTGATGTCCGGGTGGTCGATCTTGAGCGACTGCATTTTCGCCGCCCGGCGGGTCTTGCCGCCCGACTTGATGACGGCCGCGATCTGATCGTACACCCGCATGAAGCTCAAGGGGCCGGAGGGTTTGCCACCGCCGGCGAGCTTCTCCCGGCTGCTGCGGAGCGTGGAAAGGTCCGTTCCCGTCCCGGAACCGTGCTTGAACAGCATCGCTTCGCTGGTGGCCAGGCGCATGATGTCTTCCATCGAGTCCTTCACCGACTGGATGAAGCACGCCGAGGATTGGGGGTACTCATAGCTGTTCTGGCAGGGCACGGCGGCTCTTTCCTGTGAGTCCCAGCGGTAGTTGTGCTTGCCGCCTGCGATGCCGTATACATCGTAGAGGCCGACGTTGAACCAGACCGGCGAATTGAACGACCCGTACTGGTTCACGCACAACCAGGTCAGCTCGTTATAGAAGACTTCGGCCTGCTGCTCCGTGGCGAAGTACCCATCCTTCAAACCCCGGTCCGCAATAGTCTTACAGACGCGGTGGACAAGCTGCTTGACAGAGCGCTCGCGCTGGCCGCCCTCGCAATCGCCGTAAAAGTACTTACTAGCCACGACCTTCGTGGCCAACTGGCTCCAAGGGACGGGAACCTCGATGTTGTCCTGCTCGAAGACCGCCTCACCGCTGTCGCTGGCGATTTTCGCCGACCGCGTCTCCCATTCGAACTGCTCGAACGGGTGCGTGCCGGGCGTGGAGAAAAACGGCTCCACCGCTAACCCTCTCCTATTTTCGGCCTGGAGGACCGGTTTCACTCGCGTGCGCTCCACCTTAAAAGGATTTTCGGGGTCAAACTTGTAAGACATTGCGCCTCCATGCTGCAAACCGAATGCTACTACATATGGTATAGGAGAAACTTGGTCATCGCAAGATATTGGGACTCATCCATTGAAACATGTATCGGCAGATTACTTCGAATTCCATGATGTGTAAAGACCCAAGAAAGAGAATTCTGCGGATTTCGCGCGACGCTTTTCGCTTAGTCCTTGCGGACGCTGAATCTACGGCGGGCAAATTTTTTTTCGCGTAGCGCGTGGCTGTTATAGACCGGTCGCATCAAGCCACTGCGGTGCAATCCATGCGTGTGCCCAGAGGTAAGGATGGACAGCGTCCTGGGACCATTTTTCCGGCGGAATCTCCACGATTTCTCGGTCGATGCGGCTCTGCAGGGGGACGAGCACCGCCGCAAATCTTGCCGCCAATCTGTGCACGATCTCCACGTACGGCGTGAGCGCGCGATAGACTTCGTGGTGCGGGTCCCGACAAAACAGGAAAGGCTCCATGAGTACAAGTTGACACTGGCACCGTTCTCTCGCCTGGGAAAGTAACTGCTCGTATGTTACTTCGAACTTATCCGGACCTGCGGCGTTTTCCGCCTACCAGGGGCAGAGATCCTGCGACAGAGCTTGGGGTGCGATAATCCGCGTTCTCCTGTTGCCTCACGCCCGCGGGATGGGTAAAATACGGCAGTTGGGCAGGGAACACCTGCACCGAAGTGGGCATCTTGTTGTAGATGGCAAGGTATCTCTCTAGAGAAGGAGGATCGGGGCCATGCGTACAAACAAAGCCTTCACCCTCATCGAACTCCTCGTTGTCATCTCGATCATCGCGATCCTGATGGCCGTTCTCATGCCGGCGTTGAAGCGGGCCCGCGAAGGGGGTAAACGGGCCTCATGCTTGAGCAACCTGAAACAGTTGACCCTCGCCTGGAACATGTACGCCGA
>Ga0315280_10001870_pt1 | contig 35214 bp, 46 predicted proteins | sample YL17G06_40_MG_FD_203697 | JGI IMG/M metagenome (GOLD analysis project Ga0315280, IMG submission 203697) | Sediment microbial communities from Yellowstone Lake, YNP, Wyoming, USA - YL17G06_40 | ecosystem: Environmental > Aquatic > Freshwater > Lake > Sediment | place: USA: Wyoming | collected...
TTTAAACCTGAACTGTGGACCCAACTCTGGGATCAATACCTTAAGATCAACCGGAAAATGGAGCTTGTGATGTTTAAGGCGGAGTACACTTGGTTATAACTCCATCACGTAACTTTGGGACAAAGTCAATTATTAAAATGGACATCGATCAAATTCACAATAGAAGAGTTGCCTTATTCGTTACCACATTGGGAGCCTTCCTGATCCCCTTTATGGGCTCTTCTGTCAATATCGCACTTCCTTCCATTGGGAAAGAATTTGCCATGGACGCTGTCCTGTTAGGCTGGGTGACGGCCTCTTATCTTTTGGCCGCAGCTATATTTCTCGCCCCATTTGGAAGGGTGGCGGACATCTATGGTAGAAAGAAAGTTTTCTCATATGGGTTCGTGATTTATACCCTCTCGTCTTTCCTCTCTGTCATTTCGACGTCGCCCTTTCTCCTGATTTCTTCTCGGGCTTTACAGGGAATCGGAGGTTCCATGACCTATAGCACAGGGGTGGCTATCCTGATGTCTGTGTTTCCCCCTGGAGAGAGGGGGAAGGTTCTTGGGATAAATGTTGCTGCGGTTTATTCTGGGCTTTCGTGCGGTCCAGTTTTAGGGGGACTTTTGACGCATCATTTTGGCTGGAGAAGCATATTCCTCGCCAATATCCCCCTTGGGTTCCTCATCGTCATCCTTAGCTTTTCAAAGTTGAGAGGAGAATGGACCGAAGCAAAGGGGGAGAAATTCGACTTTGCTGGCACCCTTCTTTATAGCTTCGCGCTTTTAACGATTATGTACGGGTTTTCCAGGCTTTCGGAAGTAGAGGGAACTTTTTTAATCCTCTTGGGTGCTATGGGGGTTTGGACATTCGTGAAATGGGAAATTAAATCGAAAAGTCCTATTTTCAATACGGAGCTATTCAGAAATAACAATGTCTTCGTCTTCTCAAACCTGGCCGCACTGATCAATTATAGTGCCACCTACGCTGTCAGTTTTCTTTTAAGCCTTTACCTGCAGTTTATTAAAGGGCTTAGTCCTCAAGATGCGGGCATGATCCTTGTCTCCCAACCAATTATGCAGGCGCTTTTTTCGCCTTTTACAGGTAGGCTCTCGGACCGAATTGAACCCAGAATCGTAGCCTCAACCGGGATGGCCCTAACAGCAGTGGGGCTTTTTCTCTTAATCTTCCTCGATGAGAAAACAACAACCCCTTTTATTATCACCAGTTTAATTCTCCTTGGCCTTGGTTTTGCCCTCTTCTCCTCTCCCAACACCAATGCCGTGATGAGTTCAATTGAGAAAAGGTTTTATGGAGTCGCTTCTGGGACGCTGGGAACGATGCGAACAACCGGAATGATGTTCAGCATGGGGATGGCAATGTTGTTCTTTACCCTGTATATAGGCCGGACCCAAATTACACCTCCCTGCTACCCCCTCTTTATAAAAAGCGTGAAGACAGCATTCCTCTTTTTCGCCATCTTTTGCTTGGCTGGCATATTTGCGTCCCTTTCAAGAGGCCGAGTGCGAAGAGGGGTTAGGTATTGATTATCATGAACGATCGTCCAAAGGAACTCGTCGAGAAATAGTAGGAAAATTTGGTTTTAAAAAGAGGTCTTTTGATGAAAATTGGTCATCTCGCTCTATTCTCACTGCTTTGCTCAATCGCCTTTGTCACGGCCTGTTCTCTAAACCCGAAGGTACCCCAGTGGAGTGGAAGTGGTTTTCTCAGAAAGGAATTCTTGGAATATAGAAGGGTTGCGATCTTGCCGTTTAATGGGGATCCTACGGGCGAAGTGTCGAATATTTTTGCCCTTCGCTTTCGAGATAAATTTCCAAAAATTGCAACGGTGGATCGGAAACAGCTGATGGAGGCTTTCCAGAATCAGGAGTTATCCACGGATCGACTTGATGAGGCAACGAGAGCCAAGCTGAGACGAGTCTTCGGCGTTGACTCGGTTATTATGGGGGATGTCTATTACCCGAGCATTGTTCGCTGGTTATTGCAGGTGAAAATTATCGATATTGAAACAGACATTGTCATGGGGCGTTCATTGGTCGAAATAGATTTCATGGGTGCGGAGGGAATGAAAGAGGCCTGCAACTTGGCTGTTCAGATGCTTACCCTGAAGTAAACCCCGTTAGAAAGGTGGGGCTTTGACCCCGCCTTTACAAGGAGCTGATGCTTTCTATTTATAGCATTCCCGGCATAAATGCCGGGGCTTTCTGACGGGGTAGATCATCCGATCAGGCTAAACATGGAGGGAGTGCACGTGGTCGGTAAGAAGGAAGAGGGCAGGCTTTTTGATGGATGGCCCGACCGGTATGACCGATGGTTCACGACACCTGTTGGTGTCCTTGTAAAAAAGTTTGAGGGAGAGCTCCTTTTGGATCTATTGAGGCCAGGCCATGGAGAGATCATACTGGATGCTGGCTGTGGTACCGGGGTGTTTACCCTCGATATTCTCTCCTTTGGGCCACATTTAATTGGACTCGATATATCTCTTCCTATGCTCAGGCGGGCAGGAGAGAAGGCTAAGGGATACCCTTTTGAAATGGTTTTAGGAGATATTGCAAACCTGCCCTTTCGAGAAAATTTGTTCGACAAAGTGGTTTCGGTTACCATCTTTGAGTTCATTGAGGATGCGAAAGGTGCCCTCAGAGAGTTATTCCGTGTGACCAAAAAGCAAGGAGGTATTGTGGTTGCTACCCTGAACAGCCTGAGTCCTTGGGCTTCGCGTAGAAGGGCAGAGGCAAAAAAGGAGCACACCCTTTTCGACAAAGCGATTTTTAGGTCTCCTGATGAATTGCGCTCTATTGCACCTGTGGATGGAGTGATCAGAACGGCCATCTACTTTCAGAAAGAAGATGACCCTCGTGTTGCCGTAGAGATAGAGTGGGAAGGACGCGAGAAGAATTTGAATACAGGGGCATTCCTTGCCGCGCGCTGGGAAAAGCCCTGAGGATAACGTTCAGTTTCCAAGGGGCTGAACATACGCAAGGCAAAGATCTGCCCGTCGCGGGCATGATGCTTTCACATGAAAAATAGAAGGGGTAGCTCTGTCAGCGACGGTATTCCCAATGGCCCGGAACCCAAGACCTTCGCCACCCATAAGGGGTCCATCGTCTCTCCCAGTAGCCCGGCACCCAAACCCGATAACCGTAATCGTAATAATCGGGAGAATAATATCCATAAGGGGGATAATAGGAACGAAAGTAGACAGGAGGGGGTGGCAAAACAACGGGTGGTGCAAAAAATAACCCTAAACCGAAGTGGGAATGGCTATGCCATGCTGAAGCGACTCCGGTTGTCAAGACCAGAGTGAGCAAAACCATTGCTGTCATTAAGATTTTTTTCATTCTGCTTCACCTCCTATTCAAAACATTTTATCTTCACTTAATTTGTCCCACACCAATCATACCCTGCTGGTTCTGTTTTAATTATTTTGACGAATCTTGTAGGATTTTATTCAAACCCAAGAAGGTCGTCATTTTGTCAGACTATCAACTTTTTCTGCATCAAGCTTTTTGATCACAGCGGTGACCAGCTGAACTGCCTGATCGTAGTCGTCTCGGTGAATGATACCTGCGTGGCTGTGGATGTGCCGGGTTGGTACAGCGATCACAAGGTTTGGCACCCCGCGACGGTGGAGGTGAATAGCCCCTGAGTCGGTTCCTCCCCGGTCAAGGAGATCAAATTGGTATGGGATCCGGAGCTCCTCTGCGGTTTCGACAAAAAAATCCCGGAGTCGAAGGTTCGGAATCATGCTGCCATCGCGGATCACGATAACCGGACCTTTACCGAGCTTTCCTTGCGCATCCTCTTTCTTTACATCCGGCACGTCCCCTGCGACCCCTGTCTCCATCGTGAGTCCAACATCTGGCTCGACCACCCACGAGCTTGTACGTGCCCCCCGAAGGCCCACCTCCTCCTGGACAGTCCCAACGCCGTACACGGTATTCGGATGCCTTTCCTGAGTCAGTCTTTTGATCACATCGATAAGCAGTGCACATCCAACCCGATCGTCAAAAGCCTTGGCCATGTAAGTCTTGCCCGTCCCTGAGATCATGAAGGGGAAGACGGGGATGATGGGATCACCCGGACGGATGCCGAGCCCTTTGACCTCATCCTTAGAGGTCGCCCCTATATCGATGTACATATCCTTTGGCTCCAGGAGTTTCTTCCGCTCTTCTTCGGAGAGAATATGAGGGGGTTTCGAACCAATGAGACCGGGCACGTCGCCTTGTCGGGTCTTAATCACAACACGCTGGGCCAACATGACGTGGCCCCACCATCCTCCCAGGGGGCTGAATCTGATAAATCCTTCGTCTGTGATGAGCTTAACGATGAAACCGATTTCATCCATGTGCCCGGCAATCATGATCCGGGGCGTTTCAGACTCACCTTTTTTCCGACAAACGATGCTGCCGAGGCGATCCTGTTCAATGACAGTAATATTCTGAAGATGCTTCTGAATAATTTCACGGACCTCCTCTTCGTAGCCGGAGACGCCGGGGGCCTCTGTAAGTTCACGAAGAAGTTCTACCGTTTCATCTGACATAAAAAGGTCTCCTTTCTTAGAGTTAGAGCTTCAAATCTTTCAGCCCTGTTTTTTCGGTCATGAACAGATTAAAAGCATCATCATCCATTTGGGTTCGCGGTACGAGGATATCTTCTACCAGAGGGCCCGCAGAATATGCAGCTTTTGGAGCATCGGAAAGAACTGCTTCCAAAATGATGTTGGCAATTATTTCTGGCCCTGGGATGGAAATCGTAGAAAATAACTTAGCCATGCCGGCCCCATAGGCCTGGTAGACAGGCTTATAATCAGGATCGGTTCGGGAAAGGAGATCACCGGTCAATTGATTGGCGGTGTCATTGAATTCCGTGGCAATCGCTCCGGGGCGTATCGTCACCACCCGGATGCCGAAGGGACGTACCTCCATGCGTAATGCATCGCTGATGGCCTCCACGGCATGCTTACTGGCTGAATAGACTCCATTTAGGGGGAAGGGGAACTTTCCTACCATCGAACTGAGATTGACGATCGTTCCCCTCCTGAGCCGACGCATACCAGGTAAACAGGCTTGGGTCACCCTGATCAGAGCGAAAAAATTGACTTCAAAGACACGCCGTATAGAAGAGAGTGGGACATCTTCAAGACCCCCCCTTAAGCTGATTCCAGCATTGTTGATCAGAACTGAAACGGGTTCGGAAAGGCCCGAGAGTTCAGAACAGAAGCTTTCTAAAACTGGGCCATCGGAGAGGTCGATCCGCCTGGGGATAATGTTCTGAGCCTGGGATGCAAGTTCAGATAAACGTTCACCTCTCCTGGCCAAGGCAATCACCTGAAACCCCTCTTTGGATAGTTTTTTGGCTGTTTCCCGTCCAATCCCGCTGCTCGCCCCTGTCACCAGGGCCATTCCTCGTGTTGCTCCCATCTTAACTCCTCCCTCCATTTGGCTAAGCTTTCATCTTCTCAAACGTTTAACCTATTTCCGTATCTTATCTATGATGGTGCCAATAAAGTACCATATAAATCCCTCTCTGAGTATTTTATCTAATGAGAACCCAAAAGGACAATACAATCTTGACCCCATGTTTCCATTTGTCTCCCCCAGCAAGAGACCAGGCCGTTGGTATACGATTTTGTTATTGGAGATACAATTGGAGATGCTGACGATCTTGCGGTGCTGGTCGAGTTGTTATATAAACCGATAAAATAATCGAGGAGCGTATAAGAAAGAGATGCAAGAAGGGGGTCACCGAATCGGTTACTTTCTCCTCGGGGTCGTTGTACTGGCCTGGGGAGCAAATTTTGGAATCGTTAAATCGGCCTATCGAGATCTGCCTCCGATTCATTTCGCAGCTCTAAGATTCACCGTTTCCGGGATCCTGTTGCTGCTCGTCACTTATTGGAAGGAAAAAAGGGTTCGGATACGAAGGGAAGATTTGGGAAAGGTTGTGATCGTGGGAACATTTGGCTTGGGGTTTTACCAGATTCTATGGTCCCTTGGACTTAACTTGACCTCCGCCAGCAACTCCGCCCTGATTCTCTCTATCCAGCCACTTTTGGGAGCTCTTTATGTAGATCTGATAAAAAAAGAGTCTGTGGGAAAACGCCAATATTGGAACACGTTGCTCGCTTTGGCAGGGGTGGTTCTGGTCATTCTGAAACCCACTGCGAACCTTTATTTTTCTTTGAACACGCTCTCCGGCGATCTATTGACTTTAATGGCAGGCATTTGTTCTGTAATCTTCTTTTCTGCATGGTCTAAGCCTCTTTTAAAGATTTATTCTCCGTTGCGACTGATGAGCCATTGCATGATCGTCAGTTCGTTCATCCTCTGGGTTGCGGTTCTGTTTTCAGCCCACCACGTAGCCTGGGACCAGATAGGAGAGAAAGCCTGGTGGTCCATGGGGTATGCCGTGGTGTGTTCGGGAATGATGGGACATGTCTTCTGGTATAGAGGGATCGAACGGATCGGAGTCACAAAGGCACTGGTTTACACCTATTTCGTACCATTGTGCGCTATCCTGTTCAACTATTTCTGCATGGGGGAGAAGATCTATTCTCAGCAAGTCTTGGGTGGAGTTCTGATCTTGTTGGGTGTCCACCGTGTCCTCCGGAGCTGACGTGAAAGGCCTCCTATCACCCCTTCTTTAACATCTCCACAACACGGTCCCGATCAACCTGGCTCTTCTCATCGGCAGCAATCACCTCGATCTCAGAAGGGGATGACGCCCCCAGACCAAGATTGACAGCTCTTGAAATCTGCTCCTGCTCGAATATCTTTGGCGTCATAATACTTGTATTGCTCCCGAGGAGCTTTAAAACGGCTACCCCGGTAGCGTCGACGGCCACCCGATCGGTAGAGGCGAGGAAGATTTCTCCCTTGGCGCGCTTTCCCGTCATCGGACCACCATCCACAAAAGCTTCGATTCCGTCAAGGATGACGAGAGCGGGTTTGAAGGGTTCGTTGATTTCTGCAATCATCTTCCGTTGATGGGGGGAGCTGTGAAGCTCCCGCATGTACTCATATCCATGCCGAGATGTTGGAACAACGCCAACATGTAGCTTTAGCGACAGGGTAAAGATCCCTCCAAACTGATGGGTTTTCAGGCAGCAGGTTGAGACGAGGCACTCTGCATCGAGGATAGGCCTTGCAATCCGAAATCCATTCACCCAATGACTCTCCCTGGGTTTGAACAACACCCAATCCTTGTCTTGCAGATCATCGAAGTCGATGACCTTGACATTCAATTTATCCATGATGGGCAAAATGCCCTTCTTCTCCATGACCTCCCGACTCGGCGGATAGCTTCTCTCTCCAAGGCTGATCGATTTTGCCCCTCTTTCCCAAATCTCTTTCACCAGGGCTACCAATGTGTCGTTGTGGGTGGAGCCTGGAAAAGGATCAGCGGTGTTAAAATTTGGTTTGATAAGAACCTTTTTGCCTTTTACAGGATTGATCCCGAGAGCCTTCAAGGATGCCTTCACCCCGTTTTGACGATCATCTGTCCTTACCAATGCAACACGGCTTCTTTTGCTCGACATAGCCAAACCTCCGTCCGTTTCAAGAAAGAGTAAACCTCCAGCCATCCCAGAGTATTTCAAAAAATCCCTTCGGCTGAAGCCCTCCATCGATTTCTACCCCATTTGTTAGTCAATCCATAATACCCCATGCCCGGAGGGCACCCTCGAACCATGAAAATCCCCCCTCGCCCCCCTTTTTCTAAGGGGGATAATCATCTCCTCCCTTTGGCAAAGGGAGGCTGGGAGGGATTTTAAAATGCTATTTTCAAGCTAATTGAATAGACACCGGAAACCAAATCCCTCCTCCCCGTCCGGCGCCAGAGTCCAAATCCATTACGCAGTCGCCTGCAATGTGGCTATGGACGGCGGCGCCTCCCTTTACCCTCCGGGTCAGAGACCGCTCCCTCCGGGCCAGAGGCCCTCTTGGGCCGGAGGCTGGGTTGGAGACAAAAGGAAGGAGTTACCCCTCTTTGGCAAAGAGGGGCTCGCCCCGTGGAGTGGGGAATCCTACTCCACAGGGCGAGGGGAGATTTTCTTTACTTTTCGATCTTTCATTATCATGGATTCATTGTATCTGTCTGTCAAGACTTCCCAGTGAGAGTTCTGAAAAACGACTACGCGCTCTCTTGATTACATAGATTTCTGGACTTTTTCAGAAATCTCCGAAAAGTCTCAAAAATTTCGAAGGTGCGATCCCAATTGTTCCCCTGTCAAAGGAAGTGATGTGTGATAAGGATCAAGGGAAGGGAAAAAATACCGTATTTCCGTTGCCTGGCACCGTGTTATCCCCTGTTATTGAAAGATACAGAAAGTGTCAATTTTCAACAAGGTCCCTGGTTATATTGCGCAGGCTTTTGCTTTTTTTGGAGGAAGGGAATTTATGGCACATGAAAGTGTAAACAAGAAAATAAGTGGTAATTTTCGACAACGTCCCTCATTCTACTCTGTACCCTATCTTGAGCGGGGTCATCAAACATCTAATACATTTGTAATTCTCGGACAGGGATTTGGATGATTTCTTTGGCCTCTTCTTTGGAGTGAACGACCCTCTCCATCTCCTTAACGATCTCAGATTTGAAATACTGTTCACCACACACCTGGCACACTCCTGCAGGAACATTTTTGAAGACTGCGAGGAATTCCTCTCCCCATCGGTAATCAACGGTAATCTTCTCCTCGATCACCTTCCCACCGCAAAAAAAGCACTTTTTGTAATCTCTCGACATTCTGTTCACTCCTTTCGTTTTCGATAATTATCTACCCACTCATAAGGATGTCTTGATGGGTCATACACTGTAACGAGAAGAAGCTCTTCAGGTTCAGTGAGCGTTAGGGACGTTGTTGAAAATTGACACTTATTTTTTCCTATTTTTTCCCCACCTTGGAATACAAAAAAACCTGGCTTCACCATTTGGAATGCTAAGCTTTCCAAATATCTTTCCACTCCCACCTTCTCTTACAACTGATACCTTTCTACTCAATCTTATCGATAAATTCTTTTGCTGCCTTTAAATAATCTTTAACCGCATTTACGTTATAGATCAACCCTCTATAATAACCTGCAATATGCAATGCATCATATAGCATTTCAAATTGTCTCATCAATTTTCCATCTTGAACAGCAGCAATTCTCGATGAAGCACGAAAAAAATATAGGGCGAATCCTTAATATCAGTGATGGTGTCGAATAAGATGGGAACCCATTCTTTTTCATTCATTTTGAGTGGTGAGCCTCCCCTCAAATAGGTGATCCGATAAGGATGAGGATAAGAAATTTTGGAAGAGGATAAAGTGATCCCCATCCCTAGAAAGCTCTCATAATCTCCGTATTACTTTTATCAAAAGGCACTTCATTGTCACAGAAAATCTGAAGGCCTTAGATTCCTTTTGAGTAACGCCTCCCAATCTGGAAAGATAAGCAAATGGATTGAGATCCGCAAGTGATCCCATAAATTACGCCGACTCCCAAAGGCTCTCCGACATTCCTGATACAACAGGTCCGTTAATTCAAAGATCTGATGCATGAAAAAGCTAAAAGATTGAGCAAGAAAAAATTGATCGAAAGATGTCCTTCCCCATGCCCAAAGTGGGGGGAAAGAGGGTCGAACCTTCATTTGTCAGATTGCTAAGATTTGGAAGGCAAAATTTGTTATTTAATCACCATGGCTTCTATTTGATCTACCAGTTCGAAGTGTTTATCCATTGTTAAGAGTGTTCCTCCAACTTCCATACAACATGCAGCGATCCAAACATCGTTGATGGGTATTTTAGCTCCTTTTTTCTCCAGAGATAAATAGATGGTGGCGTATTTTCTTGCAACATCAGCATTTACAGTGATGATCTCTATTTTTAAACGGTTGATCATCTGACGAAGTTTTTTCTCATTAAAGAGAACGAGGGACGTGCGTGCGGAGCGTGCGTGATCTAAACTCTTATGTCAGCTGGCGATATATCCTTGTCAACCTTGGTTAATTTCTGATCAATCCACTACCCTCAAATCGCCTCGCGCGAGGTCAATTTCAAGTTCACGCTCTGGGGAACGGACCGAATATTTCCTTATAGTCTCTTGCAGAAGATCCGGCCTTTCCAGGAGGGTCTCATAGGCTATCTCGTAGGCGACCTCGCAGATCCGGGTGAGCGGGATCCCCGTGAGCTGTCTCAGCCTGAAGCTGTTGTATAGGGATGGCTTATTGACAAATACCTCTCCACTTTTTAAAAAACGTTCATAATTGTGCAAGACGGCATGCGGGCGAACGCGAAGGACCCATTTGCAAATACATTGACATTTATAGAGAAGTGTCTATAATTATGCATATGAAGAATCACGGCGACACGATAAAGCAGATATTGGAACTCGCTCACAAATCAGGAATCATTAGTACTGGAGAGGTACGTTCCCAGGGATTTCATCACCAATACCTCAGACAACTTTGCAAAGAAGGCAAACTTGTACGTGTGGGTCGTGGACTCTACAGTCTACCTGACGCCGATGTCACAATTCACCATGGATTGGCACAGGCAGCGAAAGCGATCCCCAAGGGCGTGATATGCCTGCTATCCGCGCTTCGATTTCACGAGATCGGAACACAGGCACCCTACGAAGTTTGGATCGCCATCGACCGCAGGGCCGCCCGCCCTTGGCCCAGGCATCCCAGGATGCGGATCGTGCGTTTCTCGGGTAAATCCCTCACCGAAGGCGTTGATGAGCACAATGTCGAGGGCGTGCCGGTGAGGATCTACAGCCCCGCCAAGACCGTGGCGGACTGCTTCAAGTACCGAAACAAGATCGGGATGGATGTTGCTCTTGAGGCTCTCCGTGAGGTCATACGTGAGCACAAATCTACAACCGACGAGCTGTGGCGGTATGCGAAGATCTGCCGGGTAACAAGAATCATTCGGCCCTACATGGAAGCTATCGTATGAACCAAAGCAAGAGATCGAACGTCGCAGCCTCGGTTCGCCAGCGGCTGCTGAACATCATCCGTGAAACCGGGGACGATGCCAACCTGGTCTGGACGCGGTACGCTGCAGAGCGGCTTCTCTACCGCCTCTCCCTCTCAGAATATGCCGGGGATTTCATTCTCAAGGGAGCTATGCTGTTCATGGCATGGACAGGTCAGTTGCATAGGCCAACCGTGGACATGGATCTTCTTAGCCATGGTATAGCATCCAGCGAGCGGCTTGTGGGAGTATTTCGAAACGTTTGCGCGGTTGAGGTGGAACCGGATGGATTGGAGTTTGACGCCAATAGCGTGAAGGCTGCGCCGATTCGTGAAGAACAGGAATACCAAGGGCAGCGCGTCACGTTGACGGCTTTTCTCGGCAAGGCGCGAATCTCCATCCAGATGGATGTCGGATTCGGTGACGTGGTCACACCCAGGGCGAGAGTGATTAACTTTCCCACGCTTCTGGACTTCCCGGCACCGCGCATCCGAGCTTGCCCCCGGGAAACGGTCGTGGCTGAAAAGCTGCAGGCCATGGTCGTGCTGGGCATCGCCAACAGCCGGATGAAGGACTTTTATGATCTGTACGTGCTGGCACGGGACTTTTCCTTTGATGGTGCTACCCTCACCAGGGCGATCAAAGCGACCTTCAAGAGGCGCAAGACCAAAATTCCAAACGAAACCCCTCTGGCGCTGACGGATGAGTTCGGGTACGACGACACAAAGTCCGTCCAGTGGAATGCGTTTGTCCGCAAGGGCGGTTTTCGAAAGGGCGTGCCGAAACTACCGGACGTTCTTTGGCATCTCCGGGAATTCCTGCTACCGCCATTAGAGGCTGCTTCTGGGCAGGCTCATGTTCCCAAGAATTGGAATGCCGGAGGCCCATGGGCGTCTGGGAAGTCTGAAACAGAAGACATCTGATGTCCAGGAGAATGATCGACTGGATCGTAGGCGTTGGAAGTGACATACCGGGAAACCGATCCCTCCGGCTTGTCTTCGACAGGGGGAATGACGGTCAGGCAATCGTAATAAAGTATTTTGGGTAGCTTTCTTGATCAAGTTTCCTTCAACTTCCCGATCACCTCCCTGAAATGCTGGTCTTTACGAAGTTAATTCTCGACCCCGCTCTTGAATCCTTTTGCGTCTGTTTCAATTACTCCCAGGAAGTTGACCTAACTATACCAAGAATTCAAAATTATGGCAATTTTTTGGACATTCCCCCAGTAATTTACATATTCTTATTTTGGCTTTTGATCAATCCACCACCTTCAAATACCCCCTGGCCAAGTCAATCTCAAGTTAGCGTTCAGGGGAACGGACCGAATATTTCCTTATAGTCTCTTGCAGAAGGTCCGGCCTTTCCAGGAGCGTGTCATAGGCTATCTCGCAGGCGACCTCGCAGATCCTTGTGAGCGGGATCCCCATGAGTTGTCTCAATTTATAGCTGTTGTAATAAGCGTAGCTGTGGGGGGAAAGAGGGTCGAATCTTCATTTGTCAGATTGCTAAGATTTGGAAGGCAAAATTTGTCATTTAATCACCATGGCTTCTATTTGATCTACCAGGTCGAAGTGTTTATCCATTGTTAAGAGTGTTCCTCCAACTTCCATACAACATGCAGCGATCCAAACATCGTTGATGGGTATTTTAGCTCCTTTTTTCTCCAGAGATAAATAGATGGTGGCGTATTTTCTTGCAACATCAGCATTTACAGTGATGATCTCTATTTTTAAACGGTTGATCATCTGACGAAGTTTTTTCTCATTAAATTGCTGTCTACTTCCTTTCATGAACCCAAAATTTAGCTCACCAAGAACAATAGAAGGAATGAAAAGAAATTGGCCATGGGTGGCCATTATTTCCACAACCCCTGGAAGACCTTCCGCATAGGCACAATAGATATTGGTATCCAACACCAGTTTCAATCCCAGTCTCCTTGATTCACTTTATTGAAAACCTCAATAGACTTCCTTAATTCTTTGGCTTCTTTGGGAGACATCCAACCTGCGAGTTCCCGGATTGTCTGTTCGCGGGTCTTACCAAGGCCTAATTTTTCATCCACGGCCTCAAGGATATAAGCAGTTTTCGTCTTTCCCGTTTTGGATGCAGCTTTTTTAATCATCTTATCTTTTTCTAAAGGTATTCTTAAACTGAGTGGCATAGAATAATCCTCCTTGTATCTCATTTCAAATTATTGTATCTCAAAAATTTGAATGGGTCAAGAGAGAGAATTCACCTGATTGTTTGTCAGGATGGTTAGACGATAACAAAGGCAAGTTGAAGCAATTAGCAGGCCGAAATCACTGACCACCTTGCTCTTCTGCCTCAATCTCCCCCGCTCTTTCCCAAATACTTTACAGATTTCTTCGTCAATTCCTAGAACCTCAAAATCCTTGATGAAGGTCTCCAGAACCGTTTGACTCTTGGCAGGATCTTTGGAGTAATAGACCCCCTCGTAAAGTTCGGCAAGAGAGATGACGCTCAAAGCTATCGCGGCGGGGCTTAATTCTTTCAGCTTTTTTGTGACCCGCTCCACCTTGTTAAGGTGGTCGATCATCCAATCAGTGTCAACGAGATAAGAGATCTTCACAACTTAACCTCCGGCCTTGTAGAGATCAGTCGGCCGGCGTAGATATTTTTTTTGAGTTCATCAGCATTGACCAATCCCTTCCATCCGCCCGATGTCAACTCCAAGCTATTGGCCTTCTTCATAGGCATAGGGAATTCTATGATCGTTACTGTAATCTCCTTGCCCTCTTCAATGTCGACTTTCTCAAGAGGTTTTATTACTCCTTTCGAATATTTTGCCCTTACCGTTTTTCCCATCTTTATTCCCTCCTTTGATTGACAAAAGATGTCTTGTTATAGACTCTTCTTTTTGCCTCCTGAGATCATTTTAGGGGAAAAGAATGGTAGATGTCAATTGGCATGGGTAGTCCGCAAGAGGAGAGAAAGGGCTACATATTCATACGTCACTTTTTTCTCGACAGGAGTTGGAAGTAGGGGAACGTAATGGAAATGCAACTTAGGGGAGGGCCAGAGACCCAGAGAATAGAGTCACGACTTCATTTGTCAGATTATTGGGACTTGGCAGTTGCAGCAAACTGCGTTCATTTTGACAGATTTAGATCAGGAAGGGATCAAGGGACCGAAGGGCATCACAAAGGATTGGGAAGAAAGGAGTTGATGTCCGAAGGGGAATAAAGGTAAAATCAAAATGAAACGAGGTTGGGATCTGCTAAGAAGAGGAAACTACTTCGGAGGAAGAAACGAATGGACGAGATGCAAAAATTATTGATCGTTATTGAGCACTGGATAGAACACAATCAGAGTCACATGGGGGAATACCGGAGGCGGGCTGAAAGGGCTGGTGAGTTGGGATTAGAACAGGTAAAGGCTGAGATCGAAGAAGCGATCAGAATGCTCGCTCAATCAAATCGTCACCTTGAAAAAGCAAAGCAAGCCATCGGAATCCCATCATAGCGAGTCAAAAGGGGTTTCATCCATCCCCTATTTGAGAGCCCTGAAAAACGACTACACGTTCTCTTGATTTCAAAAAATAATTAATTAATGCAAACGCATTAAATCATATTACCCCCCCACCCGCCCCTCCCCCTCAAGGGGGGAAGGTGAGGGTGGGGGTGAATGTCATTTCATTTAGTGCGTTTATATTAGATTTCTAAACTTTTTCAGAAATCTCCGTTCATTTCTTGACAATCCAGTCGTAATCGTATATTTTTCTTCCGTGCCATGGACGCTAATAGATGCCGTCAGCATCGGAGCATTGGCGAATCGAGTTACGTCCTGAGCGAGACATTACCTAAAAGGAGAGGAGTAGGAGAAAGATGATGAACTATCAGGGATTTTTGGACCAGCAGATCATCTCGATCCGGAAATCGGTGGGCAGTGGCCTTGTGATTAATGCGCTCAGCGGGGGTGTTGACAGCTCTGTTGTTACAGTCCTCGGACACCGCGCTCTCGGCGACAGGCTCAAGACGGTCTTTATCGAGAACGGTCTCATGCGCGAGGGCGAGCCTGAGCGAGTCGTCAGAATCTTTGCTGATATGGGAATTCCCGTAAAGCTGATCGACGCGCGTACTGAATTCTTGGTTGCACTTGAGGGGTTGACCGATCCCGAAGAGAAGCGCAACGCCATCACCACCACTTTCTATTCCACGGTTTTCGGAAAGCTTGTCCGTGAGACCGGTGCAACATACTTGCTCCACGGCACAATCCTCACAGATATCGAGGAGACCGTCGCCGGTATTAAACGCCAGCACAACATCCTCGCTCAGATCGGCATTGACCCGGAGAAAGAATACGGGTATCAGGTGTTGGAACCCCTTAAGACGCTGCGCAAAGACGGGGTCAGAGAGCTGGCGAAAGTGCTGGGGCTCCCGGCTGAAATCACCCAAAGGATTCCCTTTCCAGGCCCTGCCCTTGCCACACGGATCGTGGGAGAAGTGACAGAGGAGCGGCTTGCCACCGTTCGCGCCGCTACAGCCATCGTTGAGGAAGAACTTGGAGATACCGGGGCATTTCAGTATATGGCGGTACTTCTTAACGACAGGGCTACCGGAATCCTCAAAGGCAAGAGGGAGTTTGGACAGATCATTGTGGTCCGTTGTGTCAACAGTGTTGATGCAAGAACTGCAACGGTTGTCGAGATCCCCTGGGAGAAACTTCATCGGCTAAGTGAGCGTATTACGAGCCTGAATGGTGTAAATCGGTGTCTATATGACCTTACGCCAAAGCCCCCTGCCACCATCGAGTACATCTGACCTATACGCCTTAGATCGATTCTCGGATGGGAGATCTTAGATCTCTCCATGCTTGTCCAAAATAATATTTTCACCGCGGAGGCGCCAAGGACGCGGAGAAAGAATTTTTTGTTTGGCGGTGAGGTACCGCCAAACAAAAAGGCTCTCGTTCTTTTCGGGCAAGGCTCTTGCATGTCTATTTCTCCTTAGGCAGGGTGTACCCCTTCCCCTTTAGGAAGTTCTTGAGGGTGTGGCGGTCACTCTGGCTCAGGGATTCCCAGTTGACTCCCACCTTGTAAATCGAACCTATCTCATCCTCAACACGGCTATACCATCTCACCTCACCAAGGGTTCTCAGGGGTGCCAGATCCGGATGGAGGGTTACCTCAATTTCGAGTTTGTTCTGATGCTGAGACGCTGGATGGAAGATATGCAGCCCATCGATTTGGACTGTGTTGGTCCCGATACAGAGCCCTTCCGCAGATACGTCGAGAACCTTTCCTTTAAGCATGCGAGAACAAATGGTGGGATCCCTCCCGTCCAAGATTCTGAAATTGACAACAGCATTGAGAGAAATCCGGCTCTCTTTTCGACGTTCCCTGGGTCGCCAGAATTTTTTAAGAATCTTGAACATTGTCTACTCTAAGGTCTCCGCGCATGTTTAAAAAACTATTTGCCTAATAAGAATCCCCTTTCGAACGACCACAGCACCAGTATATGGGAGTGCGAGATCGATTTCAAGCCAAAAAAGGAGACAAGATCTGGTGGCCTGGTAGGTCCAGGTGAGACCACGCCTGCGTGCCTGCGCGCTGTAGCACTTCGGCGTGCAAGCACGGCCTCGGCCGTGGACGCCGTCGTCCATAGCCATGAACTATGGCGTCGGATGAGGAATGCGTAACTCCGGATTGGGACCCTATACTGTTAAAGTTGAAATTCGACTGGTCGACAGCGCCAAGTCCCCCCTGCACCATAACAATACAGGGCCAGAACGGTGCAGGGTCAACCCATGCCTGCGGCAGACTGAGCAAACCCCGGCATTCAGGTTAATTACTCTCTTTGAAGATTTGCCGCATTAACTGAATATGCCTATCTGACATCTTGATAAATCGGACGCCCATTCCCCGGTTTATAACCTTTTCATTCGGGATATTAACATTCGACCATACTACTTCCGCTGTAGCTGTCACAGGCTCGTTATCAGGACCAGTCATCGTCAGGCAAAAGACCTCCCCTATTGGCAACGGCTGCTCACAGCAGATAAACGCCCCGCCAAGACTGATATTCTTTACTTCTGCTACGATAGTTCCATTTGAGGTCTCCATCGAAACAGGCCAATTGATATTAGTTCTGGGATGTTTGCGTCTTTGCTTTTCCACGTCCTGAGATAACTTCACGGATGGATGGTAATCAAGGTCTGAGGCCATATACACTTTCAAAATGTAGTAGATCACAAGGGCCAGGATAAATCCCAAAAAGAGTAGAATGATGCTATACATTGGGATCACCCGTTGAGTTGTTGAATTTAATGGGAACTCTTTTTTGGTACTGTTAGTATATTCGAAAGGAGAATGTGCGTCAAGCCAATACAAACCTTAAACGTAATGCCTTACTCTTCCGGGGAGACTTCTCAGAATCGGGCAGGGATGTCGGAGAAAATCTTATAGCGGAAACCTTATCCTGCCCCCCAACTACAAGAATACCATGAGCATTGCAAGGACCATGCTGTGATTAGGGAAGTTACCTTTGCCAACCATAACCTTAGCCCATCCGCTTGATAAGATTTTCGCCTGCCTGCCGGTAGGCAGGGAGATATTCCTGCCCGATTACAGTCTTTCACCCATGCTTTAATGATGCATTACCCTTAAACTTTCTGTTTTTCTATCCAAGACTCATCAGTATTTTAAGTCTTCTCACTGCTTTTGGTAGGACCTCCCCAACCTTTTCATAAAATCTCAGATGAGCATAAACGTCAAAAGGTGTTTTGCCCTCGTTGATAATCACAAGTGTTGAACCAGAACGAAGAGCCTCTTCTGGCATGTCAGCGGCGGGTGTTACGACGAGACTGGAACCGACCGCCACGAAAAGATCGTTCCTCCGTGAATGTTCGAAAGACAACATGAGATCTTTCTCTGGAAGGGGCTGACCAAAATTAACAACGCTTGGGGCCAATGGCCCACCGCACTGACAGATTGTTTTCCCAGTTAAGCGGTCCACGGTTTTTCCACACCTTTTGCATCGAAGTTTTGTGATGTTCCCATGTAATTCTGATAGGAGATCAGGGGGGATCCCCGATTTCAAATGGAGATTATCCACATTCTGGGAAATCAAGAATTTTAGCTTTCCAATCTTTTGGAGCTCAGAGATGGCGAGGTGGCCACTATTGGGTTCGAAGGAGTCCCATGGCTTGCTTACGGGTTTTGGTGCAAGGCCCTTCTCCTGACGGGTCCACATTCCGTCCGGTCCCCTAAAATCAGGGAGGCCCGATTCTGTGCTGATCCCGGCTCCTGTAAAGACAATTAGGTAGAGAGACTTATATAACAGGTTGGCAAAGATGTCTATTCTTTCATTCAGCTCTTTGTTCATGGATCAATATCCTTTTTGAAGATAAACCTCCTCAAAAGCTCAGGCTCTCTTTAACTCGTGAATTCTATATTCACCGTTTTTTCTACACGAGCATCCCCATCTAAAATTCTTGAATCCGTCTCCCATTCACATTTCTTATTGAAACTTTATGGCTACGATCTCCGGGTGGGTGTCCACTCGCATCGGAGGACCCCAGGTGCCCGCCCCGCTGGAGGTATAGACCAATAAATCACCAAACCATTTTAATCCATAATCATATCCATGATAGACACGAGACGTGATCCATCTAAAAAGAAAAAGCTGACCCTGGTGAGTGTGTCCTGAAAGCTGTAATGAAATTCCCTGCTCCTTCGCTATTTGCAAATTTTGAGGGGAATGTTTCAACAAGATACTGGGCTTATTGCGGTCAATGCCGATTTGCTTCAAAATCATTCTAAACTGTTGCTCACTTCTCGAATCCCTGTAATCCACCCCGATGATCTGCAGTCCATTTAGGTTGATCATTTCGTTATTTAATACCCGTATCCCTGCATGGCGGACTGCCTGGAGGTACCTATCATTCTCAGAAAATTCCTCATGGTTCCCAGTAATAAAGTAAGTGCCTTGTGGGGTGGAGATCCGGGAGAAAGGTTCTATCACTTTATCCAAATCACCAGCCACACCATCATATAAATCACCACCGATGAAAATAATATCCGGATGTAAATTCTGAACCATTGTGGCAATATGGTGGGCAAACTTGTAATTTCTCACCTGACCTAAATGAGTATCGCTCACCCAGACAGCAGTCTTTCCTCGCCACTGAGCAGGTAGATTAGGAAGTTCCAGGTTAATGCGAGTGACGCGGATCATCCCTGAATTGATAACTCCATAGAGGCTTGCCAATATGGCCACACCAAACAATATTTCTGTCAATATTCTCTGATCCAAGGAAAAGTGAAAAAGTTTAGCGAAACCATATACGAGCCAGGAAAGGGAGGCCACTAAAAGGAGAAAATATAAAATTCCCAACCAGGATGCAGCAACCGTGTAGAGGAATCGTACCAAAATGTTCGAATAACGGAAAGCAAGGAAGGAAACCGAAACAAGGCTTACGGATAATAAACCCAAGGCAATTTTCAGGGTCAATAGAACGGCCGGATTTGAATGTACTAAAAAACGCACCAGCGTTTTGTACAAAAGCCAGTGTGCTAAAAAGAGTATAGATTGAATAGTCGTAATAAAAAGGATAAATTGGTAAGGCATAAAAGTTATTATAATTCAGGGAACTCTTGTTAGCCACTGATTCATCCGCCTACGCCGGAGAGGTTTCATTTTTCCAAAAATTGACAATTTATTAAAATCATTTATATTGTAAAAGGAGCCGGTTGCTTTATCAGTGATATGATCCCCATAGATCTGAATCTCATCCAAGAAATTGATCGCCTCTGGAAGCCAGTTTACCCCTATCTATCACAACAAATTTTTGAACTCTACGGCCGTCAAGATGGAAACATTCTGGAAATTGGGCCTTTTTGTGGAGTCATATTCACCTTGCAGCAGAAGAATATCGGCAGTTCTTTTTTAATTGCGACTTTTCCGCCAGGAATGGGAAATTTCTTCCGTGAAGAGGCAAAAAATCGAAAAGTTCAAGACAAGATCAAGATCATCGAGACAGATCCCTCCCTGACCGGGGTGGAAGAAAATAGAATCGATCTCGTCATCTTTCGGGGTGCCTTTTTCTTCCCCTCCTTGTTTAAAGTCAATTTTCCAGGGATCTATCGGGTTCTGAGGACGGAGGGTATTGCGTTCATCGGTGGAGGATTCGGGAAATTTACTCCTGATCATGTGATTAAAGATATCGGAAAAAAATCACGAGATCTCAACCTCCAGATCGGTAAGGTTGAAATAGAAGAAGATGAATTACGGCGAGATATTCAGAAGAGCAATGTGGAAGGAAGGATTGAAATCATCTCCGAAGGCGGATTATGGGTGTTGATGAAAAAGTAGCCCGCCCCGGCCTTTTATGCAACATCAAGATTAACGGAGGGTGATAGAAACAAGTTTTGAAGGAGCAAGCCATGACCAAACCTGTGATTTTGGAAATATTCTCCGATTATGTTTGACCCTGGTGCTATTTCAGTACCGTGCGTATTGATCGGTTGCGTAAAAATTATGAGATTGAAATTAAATGGACGGCTTTTCCTCTCCACCCTGATACCCCGGAGGAGGGGCTCACATTGGAGGGACTTTTTGCAGGTCGTTCTGTCGACATTGGAAGAATAATGTCACGCCTAAAGCAGGTGGCGAATGAGTTAGGCCTGCCTCTGGGTGAGCGAAAAAAGACATATAACAGCCGCTTGGCTCAGGAGTTAGCCAAGTGGGCGGAATCAAAAAGCAAGGGGGACGAGTTTCACGAAGCCGTCTTTCGATCCTATTTCGTTGATGGTAAAAACATTGGGAAAGTTGACAAATTGGTCCTTCTGGCAAAATCGGTGGGACTCCCTGACAAAGAAGCAAAAGAGGTCCTCGAATCGAGAACCTTCAGGGGGGCCGTTGATTCCGATTGGTCGCGTGCCCATGCAATGGGCGTCACAGCCGTTCCAACCTTTGTGATCGATCAACAGGCGATCGTGGGCGCTGAGCCCTACGAGGTTCTCGAGCAATTCCTAAAAGCCAACCATGTTAAAAAGAGAACCTGACCGATAGAATTTCGTTCCTGTCCATGACCGTTATACCTATAGAGAAATCCCTTTTTGGGGTTTGAGGCGGAGAAACTGGTAGCGGTCAATGGAGCGCACCTTTATATCACGGATCCGGATTCCCTGAAGGACGCTGAGAGGAACATCGACTCCCGCATTACCAAGGGCCCAAAGCCTGCGGTAAAAATCAGCGAGACCATTCACTTCCTTTCCATCTACTGTCAGAATCATGTCTCCCGGTTTCAGACCCGCTTCTTCAGCGGGTCCTTTTGGTGTCACCTGAATGACGAAAACCCGTTCGTGTGCCTCTTCCACGTTGACGCCCAGCCAAGGTCGTGGTGCCTCAAGGGAACGGCCTTTGGCGATCAGGTCAGACAGGATTGGCTTGAGGTGATCGATCGGAACAAATATATTACATGGAATTGAGCCAAAACCCTGGATCATGATCTGAGTAAAAAGGGATCCGATACCCAGGAGTTGACCTTCACGGCCTACCAGTGCGGCTCCACCATAATTGGCATAGGGAGGCGTAGTGAATATGGCATCCTCGAGAAGATACTCCTAGTACCCTGCAAACTCTTTGCGGCTAATGACCCGTACGGCTTGTAACGAGTCTCCACCTCCATGGTCAGCAACTATAACGGGATCCCCTTCTTTGACTTCTGAGGATTGACCCAGCTTGATGGGCATAACCCCGAGAGGTTCTTCTGTTCGCAAAAGACCAAAGCCCGTTTTGTGGTCATAACCCACGAAGGTGGCTTTAACCGGTTTGCCTTCCGCCGCAAATACCTGGATGTCCTCGGCTTCTACGATGAGGTAGCCGATCGTAAGAATATGACCCTTTGAATCAATGACCACCCCATTCCCTTCCCGCTCTGTCCCGAGTGTCCGGGCTGTGTGTGCATCGCTCGGGATAGTTGCCCGGATTTTAACAATGGCTTTGAGTATCTCTTCCGCGCTTTGGTCGGCATATGCAGGGGCGGCCAAAGCAATAAGAACAGAAAGAAAAACCAATAAGCATGTTCTTCTCATGTTGCACCTCCTCCCCCGGTTTTTGGATGACTCTTTGAAAAACTCCAAAGCCAGCCCCCAGAGATTCGATCTTTATTTTGAATTATATCACAGATAAAGAAATCATACCCGGTGCACCTGGCCGCTCTTTACGGCTATCTTTACCCCGTTAGAAATAATGCCCCGCTGCTCTGCAGCGGGGTTAGATTTTAGAATAATTCCGGCGGGGTTTAATGCCCCGCTGGAATTTCTAACGGGGTTTACGTGCTTCTAAGAAATGAGGACCATGCTCTATTGATTGGTTCAATAGGATTATTCGTGATACTTGGGTTGATCATGTTTCTCACCCGACGGGTCAACTGGTACGGATCAAAAATTCAAGAGGAATCTCTTTCCCTTTCAGAAGAATCCAAGAGCCAAGGGCAGCCCTGACCCCTTCTTCATGAAGAAGCAAAGTGTATGAATTAGCTTCGACGCCAATTCTAATCCCAATTCCATTATAACCCATCTCCAATATCATCCAGAAAGTCCAAGAGACTATCCCGCACAACAACGAATGAAGGACCTCCTCCAACCTCAACTCCTATTGTCGCAGCTTCCAGTACTTCATTCCTTGTAGCTCCGGCTTTAATGGCATTATTTGCATGATGGGCCACGCAAGGGATACACTTTACAGCTACTGTGGCTGCTACTGCCATCAATTCCTTTTGCTTTCGATCTAAGACCCCGGGTCTAAAGCAATCGGTTATGAATTCCCTGAATCCATGGCAAAGATTAGGGGCTTCTTTTTCCAAGCGTTTCATATAAGCTTCTCTCTTTCCCAGAAGATCTCTTGCAGTTTCCATTTTTACCTCCTTTTATAATGATTGATTGTGATTTCGCCTAATCATAAAAATTCGCTTTGGGGTTTGCATACGTGCATTTAGCAATTCATACACCACTCCCAAGTTCCTGTCCATGAGAGTTTTTTCCTCTGGTTTTTGGCATCCCATTTTACAACTTCCTCATCTTCTTGTAAAAAGGAGTTCAGTTCATCCAACATCCAGCATCATGCATCATGCATTCTGCAACTTGTGTCTTGCATCCGGACAAAACTCTTTTCTCCTTCGAAGAATTGGTTATAATACTTCTGGGTTTGGACCGAAAGGAAAGGAGAGAGAATGGATCACGAACAGTGGGTCAGACGATCATTGAAGGAATTCAGCAAATCTCTCGGTTTCCGGTATACCCCGCCGGAGGAGATCGAGGCCCGGCTGAAACGGGTGAGAATGGGTATGGAAAAGGAAGAAATAGAGGCCTTGCTCGTGATTCAGAAGATGGACTTTTACTATCTTTCCGGGACCACCCAGGATGGTCTTCTCTTTCTTCCTTTAGAAGGAAAACCGCTACTCATGATCAGGAGGGAATTAGAGCGGGCCAAAGTGGAGTCGCCCCTTAATGACGTTGTCCCACTGAAATCGATTCGTGAGTTGCCTTCGTTTATCCAGACTCATTTTGGCAAACTCACGAGTAGTTTAGGCCTGGAGCTCGACGTTCTCCCTGTGAGGGATTACTTCAGGTACCAGGATCTCTTTCAGGGGGCGAGGTTTGTAGATGCTTCCCCGGTCCTCCGAAATACACGCAAGATAAAATCCCCTTTCGAGGTCGACCTCATGAGAAAGGCAGGGGAGATCGGAAGGAAGGCTTACCAGGAAGGCAGAAAGATCCTCGAAGAAGGGATGACCGAGATCCAGTTTGGTGGTCTCCTGGAAGCTGCCGCAAAAAGGTACGGCCACGAGGGGCTTCTCAGGGTCAGGTCACTCAACTATGAGGCTTATACATGGCATGTGCTGAGCGGCCCCGCCGGGGGCATCGTGAGCCAGTCGGATTCGCCGATGGGAGGGCTGGGGCTTTCCCCAGCCTTTCCCGTTGGAGCAAGCCTCAGGGTCATGAAAGCCCATGAGCCTATTCTGGTCGACTTTGGAACATGTTACCATGGCTATCAGGTGGACGAGACCCGCATGTTTTCCATTGGGAAGATGAGACAGAAATTTGGCGATGCTTACAAGGCCTGTCGGGAGATTCATGATGCAGTGCTCGATGAGGTGCGGCCGGGGGCAGACTGCGAGGCCATTTTCTTTACGACCCTTCGGCTGGCAGAGAGACTGGGCTATAAAGAGAGTTACCTGGGGCCACCAGGACTCCAGACCCATTTCATTGCCCACGGCATTGGCTTGGAGCTCAACGAATTTCCCTTTCTGGCCCAAGGTCAATCCTATCCTTTGGAGAAGGGGATGACTTTCGCTGTGGAGCCCAAGATCGTCTTCCCCGGGGAAGGTTCGGCGGGATTTGAGAACACAGTGGTCGTAACCCAGGCCGGCTATGAGATCCTTACCCCGCTGGAGCAACAAATTTTTGAGGTGTGAGGTTGCCAATAAGGTGACGGGATGAAAGAGAAGAACCGAACCACCCTCAATGACGAAGAACCTGCAGGTCTAATCATTTACAAACCAGAAGAAGAAATTTTCCAGAGGCTGCCTCTCTGTAAGTACTTAAGCGAGTTACCCGAAATCACCGAAGAGGAAACGAAAGAATCGAGGTTGAAAAAGAAAGAGTAAAGCCTTCCTTTGAAATAGTAAACCCCGTTAGAAATTCCAGCGGGGCATTAAACCCCGCCGGAATTATTCTAAAATCTAACCCCGCTGCAGAGCAGCGGGGCATTATTTCTAACGGGGTAAATCAGTGATCCTTCAAAAATTTTATCAGGGCGGCGTTAAAAGCTTCGGCTTGCTCCACATTGGAAAGATGACGGGCAGACGGGAGTATGACCAATTTTGAATTGAATATGCGCTCGTGGATGGCCTGGGAGGCGGAGACCGGCGTTCCAGGGTCGTCCTCTCCCACAATGATCAGGGTAGGCACTTTGATCATAGAGAGTCGATCCAGGTCACCGAGCTTCCGAATCGCTTCAGAGCAGCCAATATAACCTTCTACTGGCGTGGCCAGGAATTCCTTACGGATGGCAGCGACCTTTGATGAGTTCAGGTTGAGGAAGGACGGAGTAAACCAACGTTCCATCGTTTGGTCCACAGACGACTTCATGCCTTTCTCGCGCGCTGTATTGATCCGCTCTTGCCATATCGGCTGGGCGTCCGCTGGAATGACAGCAGCCGTATCGCATAAAGCGAGGCTCTTGAGGCGATGGGGGTAATTCAGGGCGAGGCACTGGCCGATCATCCCACCCATGGAGAGCCCGACAAAGTGTACCTTATCGATATTCAGCGCATCCAACAAACCGATGGCGTCCTGCCCAAGCAACTCCAGAGTATATGCCCCTGATGTCACGTCGCTGCGACCGTGGCCACGGATGTCGTAACGGAGTACCTGGAAATGGGGTTCCAAGGAGTCCATCTGGGGGTTCCACATTGTCAGACTGGAACCCAAGGAATGACTCAGGACCACCACAGGAGCATCCTTTCTGCCAGACAATTCGTAATTCATCTGAATGCCGTTCGCCTTGATTCGCATCGTGTAGACCCCCTCCTACCATTCTTGGTTTATGCTTCCAGTATCTTCAATGCCTCCGGTACAGTCGCCTGCGGACTGATCTTGTACCAGGTAGCCATCAATCTTACCCCTTTCATCGATCCGTCCTCTCGATAAATCGTTGCAGGGCTATGAAATAGTCCCTGAAGCCAATTAGCATGATATCGTTATGGGTAGCCGAAGGAATGACGAGAAGCTCCTTCTCCTGGGTGCCAAGGTGCTCATATAAATCTCTCGCATTTTCAAGAGGGACAAGCATATCCTGTTCACCATGGATGATCAGGGTGGGGAGGAATATCTCTTTGATCCTCTCCAGACATCCCTGATCGATCTTTTCCAAATCCATACCATTAGCCGGCATCCCAAGATGGGTGATGATCCTCACCACACTGGGGAAACCACTCTCAATGATGAGTCCCTTTATCACGTCTTGATGTTGGTAGGCCAGTTCCAAAGCAGAGATACTTCCCAGAGACCTTCCCATCACCCACAGGTCACTTCTAAGATTTCTTCTGGATAGCCCCTCTCTCACCTCTCTAAAGATGAGATGGGAATCGTGAATGAGATCGGTGAGGGTTGGAATACCATTGCTGGCTCCGTAGCCCCTGTAATCGGCAACGACCAAGTTAAGCTTCTTCTGATGATAAAAGGGAGATATCTCATCATAATCGCTCACCACCTCACCATTCCCATGGAAGAAAAGAATCCATGGCCATTCGTGGTGGCCCATGTAAAAACGGCACGAGATAGAAACATGATCCCCAACAGATACGGAGACGTCGAAGGCATTTCCCGGACATAGGTTGAAATCCTTACGAGGATAAAAAATGAATCTTAATAAGAAGGGTTGGTCGAGGAAAGAATAGTCAATCATCCGTCTAAACGTTAATGTTGCAAAAAATTTCACCATACGGACATGGGTGAGCCGGTCAGAAAGGCTTCGGGGCGAACCTTTCACCCAATAAGCACCCTCGTCTCCGACACCTGCCGGAGTTCACCTAAGGTGCAGTCCTCCCATTCCCTTAAGACATCCAATCAACCGCCATCCGAAGCCTTGAAGAGCGGTTTACCCCGTTAGAAAGCCCCGGCATTTATGCCGGGGATGTTATAAATAGAAAGCATCAGCTCCTTGTAAAGGCGGGGTCAAAGCCCCACCTTTCTAACGGGGTTTACCCATGGCCGTGTTTGCAACTGTAAAGTAAATTTAACACCGAAGTATGAAAATGGGAAGGGGACGCCTCACCTTTTTAGAGGGTCGCTCCTTTTTTGCCCAAGTTGTAAGCCTCTTTTTTGGCAGCCTTGTTATTAACAATCTCCCCTTTTGCAGAGGCCGAGGCCTTCACCGTCCCTATCCAGTTGAGGTCGGCGAGCTGGCAAGTGTTTTTGAAGCTATGGACGATGGGATCGGCTGTCGAGACATCCGGGTCTCCGCAGACCGTGATCAGGCCGATCTTCTTCTTTTTCATTTTGGGATAATATTCTTTATGTAGGCGCCACTCCGCGTTAAAAAAAGCGCACCAGCGGTCTAAATAGGCCTTCATCTGAGCGGTCATTGCCCAGAAGTAGACAGGCACGCTGTGGATGACGGTATCTGCGTCCAAGATCTTTCGGTGGATCTCCGGCATGTCGTCCTTGATCGCGCAGATACCTTTTTCGTTGCATTTCCCGCAGTCCAAGCATCCGGAGATCTTCTTCTGACACAGGACAACTTTTTCCACCTCGGCTCCAGCGTCCCTGGCTCCAGCCAGGGCTTGCTCCAAAAGGACATCGCTATTCCCTCCCGATCGAGGGCTTCCCAGAATTCCCAATACCTTCATCTTTCCCTCCTTATGACTTTAGATGTTGCACCATGTTTCAAGAGAGAAGCACACGCGTCATTGAAGGCCTTCACCTTCATCCGTTTCGTTCTAAATTGCCAAATTAATTGTCAAAAGTCAAGCACTGACCATACGGTTTTGGTAATGCATCACTCTTCCAGGGAAACTACTTAGAATCGGTTAGGGATGTCGGAGAAAATTTTATAGCGGAAACCTTATCTTGTCCCTCAACTTTAAGAATACCATGGGTATTGCAAGGATCATGCTCTGATTAGGGGAGTTACCTTTGCCAACCATAACCTTAGATCATCCGCTTGATAGAATTTTCGGAGATATCTCTAACCGATTACAGTCTTTCACCCACACTTCAGCGATGCATTACACAGTCTTGCCTTTCAGTGACGAGCCGCCTCTGAGTGGCCTCCGGCAATGATGTATGCGGCATCAGATTCACCTGGATTTTCGAGAAAACATTCTTGTTCCCCATCGAGGTGAAAAGCAAAACCTTCTCTTAATCTTCCTGAATAATAACCTTTCACCTCCAGATCTCCTTTCATCGCCAGGACAATCTCCTCATGTCCCGGGCCGGGTTTGACCAATCTTGCTTTTTCCTTTGGCTTCAGAACACCATAGATGAGATAGCAAGCATGACTGCCGGTCTCCCGAAAGCCGAGCAGAAATTCTCCCTTTTCTGAATGGATTGCCTTATTCTTAACTTCAAATATCTTCATCCTGATTCCCTCCTCCTGATGATACAGACATGGGCAAGCCGTTCGGAGAGGCTTCAAGGTGAACGTTTAGGGGAATCGACACTCTCGTCCCCTTCCCCTGCTGGAGTTCACTTGGGGTGATGTCCTCCGATACCCTTAAATTCTTAAAACAACCGCCTTCCGAAGCCTTGAAGGGCGGTTTGCCCGTGCCTGCACGCCGTAGTGGCTGCCTTCGCCGGAGCGGCTTCGCGCAGGCAGGCGTTTCGGCACGCAGGCGTGGCCGTTTTGCAACTGTCAGGTTAATTGTTTATATCTGCACCCTCTCCTATGTGCCCGACATTGGATATTATAATTGATTTCATTTTTTGACAATCATTTTGATACGAAGAAAGTTTTAGCCTACACACCAGACTGATGGTCTGATGTTGACTATTCAACGACTTTTCTGATATTAATACAAACGCATTAAATCATATTGCCCCGCCACCCGCCCCTCCGAAGCTGTGAAAAAATTAGGGGCAGTGGACCGGCCAGAGGGATATCTCCAAAACTGTAGAATGCGGACTTTGAAAATCTATGGGTCATGAGTCAGTTTAACTTATCAATCTTACATGCTTTTCAATCCCTATCGTTAACCCTGAAAGAGGTAGCCGCTCTACAGTTTTTCCGACATCCCCCTGTCCGCTCTGTGAGTCTTTGGATTTTTTCACACCTTCTCCCCCTTAAGGGGGGAGGGTGAGGGTGGGGGGGAAGAACACCTACGGATTCTATAGGAGGTTTGGGTGTTCTTCTTGGAGGCAAGAGGAGGGCCACAAAGATGGTGAAAAAATTCTGGTTGAGCAAGGAAACCTTTTTAAAAGTAGCAGAAACATCCGGTCTGGATGCCGGAGATCCTCATATGGAGGAGTTGTATAATTATTTACAGAATGTCCTTCCAGGTCTTAAAAAGGTGGAGGAGCTGGATCTCACCGGTATAGAGCCGGGTATGCCGTTCGCCTCCATGAAAGGGGCTTTACCCCGTTAGAAAGCCCCGGCATTTATGCCGGGGATGTTGTAAATAGAAAGGATCAGCTCGTTGTAAAAGCGGGGTCAAAGCCTCACGTTTCTAACGGGGTTTACAATGAATTCGACAGAGATTTGCTATCTCAGTGGAGGCCAGCTTGGCCAACTGATTCGGAACAGAGAGATTACCCCTGTTGAGATCGTTGAAGCCCACCTCAACCGTATCGAGTCCCTGGAACCGATATTAAACTCCTTTATTACCCTACTGGCTGATCAGGCGATGGAAGCGGCTCGCCAGGCGGAGAAAGAGATTCAAGCAGGCAGATACCGGGGTCCCCTTCATGGAATTCCTCTCGGATTGAAAGACCTTTTCTATACGAACGGGATCCGGACCACCTCAGGTTGCAAAATATTTGATACCTTTATCCCAAATTTTGACAGCACCATCGCCACAAAACTGAAAGAGGCGGGAACCATCCTCTTGGGAAAGCTGAACATGCACCCCCTGGCCTATGGTCCTACGGGAGAAAACTTGGAATACGGCCATATGCACAATCCCTGGAACCCTGAGCTCATTACGGGTGGCTCCAGTGGAGGTTCCGGTTCTGCTGCGGCTTCCGGTCAATGTACCCTGACGATGGGTAGCGACACGGGTGGCTCAATCCGCATTCCAGGGGCTCTTTGCGGTCTGGTTGGCCTTAAGCCTACCTATGGACGTCTCAGCCGATACGGCCTCACGGCACTTGCTTGGAGTCAAGATCACTCCGGTCCGATGGCCCGAACGGTGGAAGATTGTGCCATGGTCATGAAAGTCGCTGCCGGATACGATCCAAACGATCCTACATCCATTGACCTCCCAGTCCCAGACTATTCGAGAGCCCTCAGAGGTGAGATCAAGGGACTCCGTGTCGGCGTGCCGAAAGAATATTTTGAAGTTCTAATTGATTCACAGGTGAAAGAAAGAGTCTGTAAGGCCATTGAAAGGTTAGGTGAGTTAGGGGCTGTCGTCTCTGAAGTCTCGTGGCCAATGTACCACTATTCCATGGCTATTGCGAGCACGATCCAGATGAGTGAGGCCACGGCCTACCACAGTAAGCTGATCCAAACCCATGGACCTAAAATTTGCCCTCCGGTACGCCTCAGATTAGAGGCGGGCTTCTTTATCTCAGCCGTTGACTATATTCAAGCGCAAAGGGCACGTACTCTATTCTATCAACAGAGCCTTCAGCTTATGAAAAAGGTCGACCTTTTGGCAGGCCCGACTTTACCCGTCACTGCTTTTAAGATCGGTCAGGATAAGGTGAAAGTCGGTAGCAAGAAAGCGGGAGTAATTTCGCTCCTCACCCAGTATACCCGGCCTTTTAATCTCAATGGTTTTCCCGCCATCACCGTGCCATGCGGTTTTTCTGATGAGGGTCTGCCCATCGGCCTGCAGCTTGCAGGGCGGCCTTTTGAAGAGGAGACCGTGCTGCGGGCAGCCTATGCCTATGAACAATCTACAGACTGGCATCTAAGGAAACCCCCGATTTAATATCGGGAAAGCCCATTGGAGAGCCTGTGGCCTGGTATGGCCCTATCTTGATGAACACCCAGGAAGAGTTGAGGATAGCCTTTGAAGAATATCAAAATGGAACCTTCAGAAAAGTGGGGTGAAGGTTCCACCTAATCTTCAGTTCAACATAGGGCATGTGGCTAAGGATTACCGATTGGAAAAGTGGATAACACCTGAAATCAGCGACGGGCAACTGTCCGTCTGATGGACTCGTTAGATGCTTCGTTAGTTTTGACTTCAGAGGGTATTTTTTAGGATTTTCGAGATTGTCAATTTCCAAGTCAACGTCCAGATCAGGCCAGTATAAATGATAGCCATGAAGCAATTGGACATTTTGTATGGAATTCAATGTTTGATCTTTGGAGTAAGGAAAGTCCTTTCATGACACAATAGGTTCTAACCAAAATTTTGCTTCGCCATCCTCGCACGTCACATGAATATGGATACGATTTTCTTCATTTGATAGAAAATAAAATCTTTATCCCTTCTCTCTGAACATTGTAGGACTCATAAGGACTTTTATTTTAAGGATAACCATCTAAGCATGCACACATATCTGCACCTTCGTCGGCCTACCCATCAGTTTTTCAATTCTGGCATGGATCTTACTCGTTTCTGGAACCCTCTCGTATTTTTCCCAGTCGGCGACACTCTGCCAGGCTGAGATCACAATATAATTTTGAGGGTCATTCTGGACTCGAAGCATCTCACCTGTGATATAACCTCTTGAGAAAATTGCTTTCGATCTCAATCTCCTGAGGAGTTTAGCAAAAATCCGCTTCCTTTCCCTTCTTTACCTTCCGATCGATAATGATTCTCACAGCCATTGCCTTGCACCTCCTATGTAGTTTTTATCAGTCTACAGCCCCTTTTAGAAAAAGATGCACCTATCCTCTTTCCATCTCTGCGATCCACCGTCCTCCCTTTCTCTGCCACAGGAGTTAAGATTCATTCAATCATCTATACGACAATTGGTGTCTCATCTTTTACCCTTTCCTTATGACCTGTTTTCCTAAGGGGAGGGCCATTCTCCAATGGATGTTTCATGTTACCCCCTTTAGAACTTGGCTATCAATGCAGCATCGGATTCTATTTTTGGATTAGGAATATTAAAATCAGAACAACCGGTCTTTTCATTCCAGACGAAGTCCTCACACCCCAGTTCAAGGAGTCTGTCATGAATCATCCTATCGTAATGAACCTTAATTAACCTTACGTGTCTATGGATATCTTTATTCCTTACTTGCTGCGTAGTGTTGCTGATGTATTGTATGTAGCAAAGCTTTGGAACCCGTATCATCCGGGTCTTAAGAAAAGTCCTGACCATTATCTCATAGTCGTCTGCAACATGAAGTTCTTTATTGTGACCCCCTATGGATTCATAGAAAGACTTCCTCCAAGCCCGTATATGGTTAGGCGTTGAGACAATATGCCGAATCGTTTTCGCATTGATGTTGCCGGCACTCCCCGACTTATATACCTTGCCCTTATATTCAACATCGGTATAGGAACCATACCCAAAGGCCCAACCTTTCCTGTAGGTATGACTGGTACCGTTCTCATAGGTTTCAGCACAGTCGGTATATAGGAATCCGGCCTCTGGGAATTGTTTAAAGCCCTTTACAACGTAATCTAGGGCATCGTCCGTCAATTCATCATCATGGTCCAGTTCTACGAGTATCTGGCCCTTTCCTAAACTGCAAGCCCAGTTCTTTAGCTTACCTATGATTCCTGAGTGTTCCCATGGCTTGAAAACCTGTATCCTATGATCTTTCTTAGCAAGGTTGTTTAACATTTTAAATGTTCTTCCATCGTCATCTGAGTCGTCCACTATGATCCATTCCCAATTGCTATAGGTCTGCTCCTTGAGGGATTGGAATGGCCGATAGATTTTCTCTCGGGTTTTATAGGCGGGGGTAAAAACGGTAACAAGGAGACTGTCATCCACTTCCTTGCCGTTATACACGTTTGTTAAATAGCGGTCATAAGCATCTATCCCAAGCTGGGTTAGGTCTGGCAGAGTATCATAATGGAGCCATCTCTTTCGAATCTCGAAAGGAGCTTTTATAAGGTTAGGGAAAGAAGATCGATTCCCAATCGTTATAATGACATGTGGCCTATCTTGGATGAGAACTTGTTCAAGGTTAGAATCAGAAAAATAACATCGGCAGTCGAGTCTCTTCTCCTCATAATCTTCCTGTATCGGAGTGACTAATTTCAAGTCATCGTGGCCGAAGGCACAAATTGTTGGTAACTTATCGCTCACTTTGAATAATTTGATTGCAATAGTCATCAGTTTGATAAGTTTTTTCTTGACAAGAGCTCGCTTTGGGGCTGTATTGCCGTCTTTTCTTGGGCTATCATCAAATGCGACAACCTTCATTTTGGTCTCCCGGATTTTACTTTCTTTCCTGATCTTCCAGGCTTCTCTGGAAAAAAATTTATTGTTTCTCACGTTGGGAGTATGTCTATCTGTCCATAGTTCACATTGTTATATGAGTTAAGTTATCTACCCCTATCCAATCTACTTCTTTGAACTTTTGTTAGGCATGAAGAGGGCCTTAGTTGTCACCCAGACCCTCTTCCTACTCTAGAGCTTAGTGAGAGTTTTTACCACTCCGCCATCTACGGTGGCCTCAACCTCATCTCCTACCGCTACCTCGACCTGGGCAGCTTCGTCGCTCAATGAATATTCGGTTCCGCTAATGGTAATCTTCTTCGCATCCTTATCGAGTGCTTCGGTTTTCCCCTTAACTGTGTCTTGGGCCAAGACTGGAAGACTGAAGGCCACCACCACAGCCAGAGCTAAAAAAACTGCCAGTACCTTCTTTGTTATCTTTATCACCCCCTTCCTCTCCCATCAGAAATCTCCCGACTCGGGCATCTGCTTGGACCGAAAACAAAAAATAATCGAGAGCATAATTGCAGGCTCCTGCTAAGCGACTTCCTTCTTTAATCAGGGATTGAGAAATGAAAGCCTAATAAGGAAATGAATAGTTAGGGGGTCTTCTCAACAGCGAAGAACGAAGGTCTTTTGATCAAGAGAACATACTGTGACAGGAAAATGGTGGAACTGTTCGAAGAGAATGATTTCCAAGGGAAATACAATCGAAAAGGCACTTGATATGAATACTTTTGATTCGTTCTGCTTAATCATAAGCGGAATTTCTTGATCAGGATTCTCGAAACCTAGATCGAGACAGAGAAAATCAGCTTCTACCAAATCATAGTAATGAAGACAGGTTGGAAAAATTAGGATAAAAAGGGAAATTGCGATAACCAGAAGAGTTTGAATGACCCCTCTTTTCATTTAAGCTCCAAATTAATCACATTCCTATGATTACCAAAATTTATAATTTTAGTCGACTTTCTTACTATTCTTTTTATAAACGGCTTATCGAGGAACCCATTACCTGTAATTCCTTTATCAAGAAACGTGGCATTTGTCAATTAGATAATCCGATTGGGTTAAGCATCAAATGCACTCAATTTTCTTATCGATTTCGGGTCGAAATCTACACTATTAAAGCAAAGTATTTGATAACGATTCCAGGAAGGACTCTTCAGAAAAGTGGGGTGAAGGTTCCACCTGCTTATCTCCAAATCAAGATAATCTGAAGGTTGCGGATTTCTGATCGAAAGAGACGATAACGTTCCGGCTTACCCGCCGTGCTCTTGGCGGTCGGGCTGAGCCGGTTGTTATGCGCCGATTATCTCGTTTAAACCTTCAACGATAAGGCTCAATTCTTCAGCCGATACCCTCCCTATTTTCTGCCCCAGCCGTTCAATGGAAAGCGTTCTGATTTGGCTGATTTTGACCCATGATTTCTTTGGAAGTTGCGGGTGCGACAATTCAAAAGTTAAAGGAAAACCGGCCTTTTGCGAGTGGCTAGTTAAGGCGACCGCTATCACTGTGCCGGACCGCTCATTGAACACATCCTGGCTGATTACCAACACCGGGCGTTGGCCGGCTTGTTCCCTGCCCCTGACAGGGTTAAGGTCGGCCCACACGATGTCGCCTCTCAGTATTCGGGCCATTCTCCCACCTCAACCGACAAGCCTTCCTCAGCCATGTTTTGCTCGAATTTTCTGTCCAGTTTGGCACACTCCCTTGCCAGCCGGCTTCGTTCCAACCGTGCCAGTTTTTCGCTCACGGCTTCCTGAATGGCGCGGCTTCGGTTTTCGAACAATCGGTTCTTCACCAGTCGATCCAATCGCTTGAGCAGATTTTCATCTAACGTTATAGCTACTTTTGCCGTGCTCATTTTCTATCACCTCTGGTATTACCTATTATCATACCATTTTCGTTATGTCAAGTGCGGGCTTGCCGTCTTCAGTATCTTTGTTTACCGCATAACGACTGAAATCAGCGGGGGCTGTAAGCCATCCGCTGGAGTGACTTGGTTAGTCCTTCATCAGTCTTTTTCTTATCCAACTTGGGTTCCGACGACAATCGAGGACAGCAAAGACCACAACCACGTCGTCGATAATGCGGTAATACACGGCGAACGGGAAACGTTTGGAGAGCTGGCGGTGGTATCCGAAAACTACCTGGTGAATCCCTCCGAAGTATGCGAGTGAGTCAATATCGGAATAAAGGGAATCGAGGAAAT
>Ga0315280_10001871_pt1 | contig 35209 bp, 40 predicted proteins | sample YL17G06_40_MG_FD_203697 | JGI IMG/M metagenome (GOLD analysis project Ga0315280, IMG submission 203697) | Sediment microbial communities from Yellowstone Lake, YNP, Wyoming, USA - YL17G06_40 | ecosystem: Environmental > Aquatic > Freshwater > Lake > Sediment | place: USA: Wyoming | collected...
GGAACATACATTCCACCCGACCAAATGCGGCAAGTGCTGCGAGACATACGATCATTCTGGGACAGATCACAAGGGGGAGCTGCGCCTCAAGTTGACATGCCCTCGCCTGAGAGCATTCCGATCGGCTCGCTTTCCCCAACAATCATAGACGAGATCTTAGGAGAGGTCGCAAACAATTTCGACCTTATCTATGGCGGGTTCGGTTCACAGCCCAAGTTCCCGAACACCGAAGCCCAAGAGCTTGCATTGCTTAAGTATCATTACAGTGGAAATCGGGAATTTCTCCGAATCGTAGGCGTGACGTTGCAAAACGCTGGAAAGAGTGGAACGTACGATAGGGAGATGGGCGGTTTCTTCAGATGCTCCACGTCGCGCGATTGGAGTATCCCACATTTCGAAAAGATGAGTGAAGACAACGCCAAGTGGCTTCAACTTTACCTACACGCGTACCAAGTTACTGGTGAATCTTTCTATGCGGATATTGCCCGGGGCATAGTTGGATATGTAAATACTTGGCTGAGTGATCAAGAGAACGGTTGCTTCTACGGCAGCCAGGACGCGGATGAGGAATACTACAATCACAGCAAAGTGGAACGCGTCAACCTAAGGCCGCCCTACATCGACAAAAACATCTACACCCATTGGAATGCACTAATGATCCACTCATATCTGGAAGCATCTTACGTCTTGGGCGATAGGTCAGCTAGGGAATTCGCACTGAAGAGCCTGAACCGGCTAATGGCTCTCAACTACAAGCCAGACGAGGGGATGTATCACTTTCATGACGGGCAGTCGCATCTACTGAATCAACTGGTCGATCAAGCGAACGTTGCTTGGACACTCTGTTACGCGTATGAGTGCACTGGAGAAGAATGTTTTTTGAAACTGGCCGGCGAGTTGACGGAGATCGCGGTTCGGAGGTTGTGTGACCATGAGCACGGAGGCTTCTTCGATATGGTCGTTGATCCCAATGCTCTTGGTTTCCTTAGCAAACCTGCAAAGCCTTTGGAAGAGAACAGTGTCATGGCCCGTGTTTTGACGAAACTGAATCATTTGACTGGAAAAGAGAGTTATCGGAAACTGGCTGAAGGAACGCTGCAGAGATTCGTCGAGATATATCCTCACTTCGGCTTTATGGCTTCGGAATACGCCATCGCAATAGACGCCTTCCTAAACGAGCCCACGACTCTGCGAATAGTCGGAACGCCCGAGAGACCTGAAACGAAAGGATTGCTTGCCGAGGCGCACAGAGTCTACGAACCATGTAAGGTTGTTCAAGTGCTTAATCCAAGTAGGGACTCTGATATCATTGCTGCGTTGGGTTTCCCTGTTGCCGAACAACCGACAGCGTACGTCTGTCTAGGCAAGGTTTGCACGGCGCCCATAATCGAACCGAAGCAGATCGCGACTGAACTGCAAAAAGTAGCCGACGGACGGATCAAGAGGTGAGTTTCAGGTCCTCGACTTCAAGCTTCTTTCGAATTTCATCCATTTGTTCGGGGCGTAGGAACTTTCTTGCGGTGAAACCCGCGCTGTCGTTCTCGCTACGGGGAATAATGTGAACATGCAAGTGAGGAATGAGTTGGTTCGCAGCGGCTCCATCGTTTATCGAGATATGGGATGCCGAGTCGCCCAGCCTCGAGGTTATCAGCGCGTTCAATGCGTGGACTCTAGCGTACAGAGCGCAGAATTCCTTTTGGGATAGATCTCTTACGCGTGACAAATGCTTTTTCGGCATTACGAGCGTATGCCCAACGGAGATTGGATGCTTGTCTAGAATGGCTATGAATGCCTCATCCTCGTAGACTACATGTGAAGCTGCAGTTCTCTGAATTATGTCACAGAAGATGCAGGCCAAATCGCTGTGATTCCTCTTACGTTAGACTGTGGAACCCGGATTTAGGTTTCTTATGTACTGCTAATTCTTGCGCTATGGGAAGCGCCATATCAGAGCTGGCAGGTGAGTTCTTCGGTCAGTTCGTGTGTCCTTAACGAATTAGGCTGCTGTAATGTGCTCGCTATTGGCAGGTTCAAGGACTGTGAGAAGTCCGGTCTTCCTTAGAGAAAGCTGGCGTTCGCCCCTGAAGCTTCTCAACCACGCATTCTGAACCTGTACTAGATCTCCTTCAGAGATCGTGCCGATCTGGCTATTCCATACAGCCAACGGAATTTGCCCTGTTCCATCTGAGAGAGTGACGTCGCAGACCAAGAGAGGAGTTCCGTCTTTCGAGGTCACAGCTCTAACTTCGGATTTCTTTACAACCTGAGCCTTGAAAGATACGGCGTTCAATCCATACCGAAGATTGCCGATCGCGCTTTTGGATCCCGCGTCCAACTTGGCTGAATCAGACGGCTTCTCGTCGTCTAGGAGGTGGGAGAATTCTTCCGGGAGTCTCGTAAGTTTTCTGATCGAATCGTTCTGAATATTCGCTTGCGCTAGCGGTTGCCCCTTAACCGAGAACATATAAGTCGAGGACCCTTCCCCGCGAAGGCGAATTTCAATTAGGAGCTCGCCGCATCGAGCTTTACCGCGCCGCCACGCAGCTTGCAGAGAATCGTGAAGGGTGCTGGCTGTCAGGTTATGCCTTCTCGCGAGTTGGAGTAAGTAGACGAGATCCCTATCCTGACCGCGTATTCTCGGTTGGTTGCCTAGCGCTGGCATGATTTTCAACTCTTATGCAGTATGGCATGACCGGTTATAAAGCACCCGCAATTGGACTATCGAAAAGTGGGAAATAGAGCGAGCGTGATCTCCCGTGTTTCTATCGAAAGGTCCTCGTGAAATGGCACTCCTAATGTTCTCATTATGTTGCAGGATTATGCTGCCCAAGTTTTCCATTTTAGCCGTGGGATGCATTCAGATAGAAAGCATCACTTTCACTTAGCTCTCTTGCTTATCTCTACAGGGTGTCCTGTGTTTCCTTGTGAATGACGTTGCCGCTGAGACCTCTGCTTCTGAAGACTTTGGGCAGTGAAGCTCGATTAAGGATCTTATTGGTTCTCGCTCGAAACAGAGGAGAAGATTTGACCATCTACAAGATTGCGAAATTCAGTGGATTAGATAGGAAGGTTATACGGAAACATTTGGGGGCGTTGGTTTCCGCGAACCTTGTGCACATGAAGAGTTATGGCCCGATATCCATGTACAGCATAAACAGCGACAACGGCCCTGTTCAAAGGATCATAGACCTATTCAACGAGGCACGCCTACTCGCCCAAGTCCCAATCCAACTCCACTGGTACGATATACGCGCCTAAACCGCCAGCAGAAAGTAAAATTCTCTGAGCACACTGCATCGCCCTAGACTGGGTTGATTACGTCGCCATACGCACGCATGATTGACTTCCCTGTAGGCCGCGGACACGCACGTGGCTATTTGGCCGTGCCTGAAGGCGGCGACGTTCCAGGAGTGCTAGTGCTGCATGCATGGTGGGGACTGAATCACTTCTTCAAACGGTTCTGCGACCGACTGGCCGATAGTGGTTTTGTCGCATTTGCTCCGGATCTCTATCATGGGAGGGTTGTCTCAACGGTGAGTGGAGCCAATCGACTCAGCTCCAGACTGAAGTGGGCCCTGGTCGAGAAGGAACTCAGCGGCGCCGTCAACTATCTACGAACGACCGTCGCTACAAATGAGGATCAAATTGGAGTTGTAGGCTTCTCGATGGGTGCCAACTTCGGGTTGAGGTTGTCAACTTCAAGGTCTCATGATGTAGCGGCAGTCGTTGCATTCTACGGTACCCGTAACGCGAACTACAGCCGATCAAAGGCCGCGTTCTTGGGTCACTTTGCGGAGAACGATGAATGGGAGTCGTTAGGGCAAGTTCAGAAACTCGAAAAGGCCATAAGGTCTGCCGGTCGAGAGGTTACATTTCACGTCTACCCGAACACTAAGCACTGGTTCTTCGAGAAGAACAGGCCTAACGCATACAACGCAAGGGCCGCTGAATTGGCTTGGCAACGTACAGTGAGATTCCTGCACAGTCACTTGGAGTGAGTGGGATCTCGTTGGACCTCACGTGTGATCTGCTCAACTAGTTCCGTTGCGGCGTCGCGAACCGGCTCGCTCATCTCTTCAGTAAAGGTTAGTTTCGGTTCAATGTCGATCGTGAAGATTCTGATGGTGCTGGGAATCTCGGATGGCTCCAGTCTCTTGTAGAGTTCGAGTGCGGTTGCGAAATTCGTTATGTGCGGTGCAACGGTTTGCTCTGTTTCTTTGAATTGGTCTGGTGAGAATTCTCGGATTTGACCTGTTTTCTTGCCCTTCGATTCTATTGAGTCTATTATGAGCACTTGGTCGTATCCCAGCATTTCTTCGATGAGTCGTAGTCCGCCTACGCTTAGTTCCTTGAATTCCAGGTCAGTTCTTGATCCGAGTTTTTCCTTCAGTCTTCTTACTACGTGAATTCCTACGGCGTCGTCGCCCATTATGGTGTTTCCGACACCGAGGAGCAATGTTACCGTACGCGGCCAACTCGACGTAGATGGGGAATGGTTTAGGGTCTTCGGAGGGTTTGCAGTACTCGGCGATCTTTGTTGTAGATATTGACTTCGAGTGGCATCTGACCTGGAAGAGTGTGTGTGGCGCAGGCGTAGCATGGGTCGTATGCTCTGAAGGCCATCTCAACCATATTCAGAATCCCATCAGAAACGTCACCCTTCTTGATCAGTCGCTCTGCTGCCTGCTTGATCGACATGCTGATCGCCGCATGGTTGTTTGTGGTTCCGACAATTAGGTTAACGTTCTTGACCATTCCTTTCTGGTCGGTCTTGTAGTGGTGTATGAGTGTTCCGCGGGGTGCTTCCACGACGCCTACGCCTTCGTCTGGCTTCGCGGTGGGAATTGTTCGAACGTTCGGGTTTGTGATCTCTGAATCACGACTTAGTTCGAGCAACCGCTCTGCCGCGTACATCAATTCCACCAGCCTAGCCCAGTGAGTCGCGAGGGTTGCGTGGACTGGCTTCGTGCCGAGGGTCTTGTACATTCTTTCGTATTCGGCTTGAGCCAGTGGCGTCGCCATCCCATCAGCAACGTTCAGTCTCGCTAAAGGAGTGGCACGGTAAATTCCGCTGTCCTTTCCACTGACCAGCCCCTTCCAACCGATCTTCTTCAGGTAGGGGTACTTGAGGTAGGTCCATGGTTCCACGTGCTCCGCTATGTGCTGTTGATATTCGGATGCTGAAAACTTCGCGAACTCTTTCCCTTGTGGGTCGACGACTCTGATCTTGCCGTCGTAGAAGTTTACGCGGTTCTTGTCGTCCACGAGTCCCATGTAGTATGTTTCAGTAGCGTAGATATCGCTAGTTATGAGGTTCAAGTAGTCTTTGTTGTGAAGTACCATATCATCAAAGAGTTTGAGTGAAAACGTTGCGAACTCAACTTCGGATTCTGCTATTGCTTCGATCTTGGCTCTCTCGATTTCTGTGATTGGTTTGCTGACGCCTCCTGGGACGCCGCATGTTGGGTGGATGCGTTTTCCGCCAATCATGGCTATTACGTCTAACGCGTCCGATCGATGCTTGATGATAGAGGTTCCAACTTCCAGTCCGACCTTGCCGATTGCGCTCAGAATGTTCCTCTCTGCTTTTGGCGCGGTTGGCCCCATTATGAAGTCTGGTCCGGAGAGTATGTAGAAGTGGGTTGTGTGGTCGGCTATGAAGAAGGCGCTGTAAAGGAGTTCTCTTAGTTTCTTTGCAGTTGGCGGTGGATCGACATGGAAGAGTCTGTCAAGCGCCTTGGTTGAGGCTATGTGGTGTGCCTCGGGACAGACTCCACAGATCCTGCTAGTTATATCAGGTAGTTCCTCAACGGGTCTGCCTTCGCAGAATTTCTCGAATCCTCTTAGCTCGGGGACTTGGAAGTAGGCGTTCTCCACGTTGCCTTCTTCGTTGAGGAATATTGAGATCTTCCCGTGTCCTTCGAGTCTGGTGACGGGGTTTATGGTAATGGTCTTCATGTCTTCGTCCTCCTCATCAATGAGCGTGCAAGGCTGAAACGATAGAAGGTCCCGATTGGATCGGGTACTCGTTCTGCGAGTTTCGCGATATCCTCTTCATTGTCCGCGTCGAAGATTGACGCCAACGCCGAGAGCATCTTGGCTCCCTGATCTATTGAATTAGGTAATGGTCCGTAGCAGCCACGACAAGGCATGTTGGCGTCTAGGCATACGGCTCCGCAGCCCCCTCGCGTCGCAGGCCCCATACAGATTACTCCCTGCTCCAACATGCACTTCTCAGGGTCAGGGATTGTCTCGTAGATTCGGAGAATCTTCCCGATCTTCCTGTCACCCTTCACTCGTTTGCATTCGTGGCAGAGGGATTTGTTGGACGCGCCCATGACCGAGCCCTTCGGTGGAAGGTTGCCGCTAACGAAGGCGTCGATCACTTTCGATACTTGTTCTGCGACTGGAGGGCAGCCCGGAACGAAATAGTCAACCTCGACCGTTTGATCTAGGGTTTTGACAGTGTTATAGAATTCTGGGATAGTCAGTTCTCCTTCTTTCACTTGGAATTTCGCTTGGGGGTAGGTTGATTGAGGATTGTCAGTTGTTGGGGTATCCTTGTAGACGAGTTTGAAGATCTGCTCTCTGTTCGTGGTATTGGCTAGGGCTGGTATGCCGCCTCCGTAGGCGCAGGCACCAAAGGCTACAAGCAGCTTGGATTTCTGCCTGAGAAGTTTCGCGACGTGTTCGTTTTCTGAGTTCTGTATTGCGCCGTTGAAGAATGTGACCGCTATGTCCTTGTCAGGCATCGCTTCCAGGTCGGAGTACTTGAAATCGTAGGCTGCAGGCCAGAAGACTATGTCAATCTGCTTGGTTAAGTCAACTAGCTTCGTTCCTAGTTCAAGGATCGCAATCTCGCAGCCACCGCAACTGCTCGCCCAATTGAATGCGACCTTAGGCTTTGTCATGCCAGTGCCTCCACCTTCGCTTTCCAGTCAAGAGGTCCAAGTTGTCGTATCTCCTCCGTCATCTGCCCAACAATTCTAGCGTACCTCTCGCCTTCAGACGCGGAAACCCATTCCAATCTAACTCGTTCTCTTTCGATTCCAAATTGGTCCAGCATCTTCTGTAGCAGCTTGAATCGTCTTAGGGCCTTCACGTTCCCGCTGGTGTAGTGGCAGTCGCCAGGGTGGCAACCCGCGATCAGCACGCCGTCAGCACCCGTGGTGAGAGCCTTCAGCACAAGTGTTGGGTCAACGCGGCCAGAGCAGTTGACTCTGATCGGGTTGACGTTGGGTGGATACTTGATTCTACTTGTCCCTGCCAGATCGGCGCCTGTGTACGCGCACCATCTGCACAAGAAGCCAACGATTTTCGGTTCAAATCGGGTACTCAATTCCATATCTCCTAATCATGAACAGACCGCTTCAACCTCTGCGAGTAGCTGGCGGTTTGTGAAATTCTGCTGCTCAATCGCCGCTGATGGGCATGAGGCACGCACTTCGGGCATGAATGTTCATTGAAAGGGTACGCAAAATCTCGACTTATGTATCGCCTATAGAAGTTCACAGTTGGTAATTGCCGTACAGAAAACTATATAGATTCCTAGAGTTCGCCCTGTTGAACACGCCTACGTATTTTGAGTTGGGCTGGGTAAGTCGCATCAGAAGCAAAGTACCATGAATGCACCGTTGCCGTCGTGCGACATCCAGTCTGCACTACAAAATACGCATCCGAGCCCTGGTCGCTTCCCGAACGGTGTCTCACATTACTCCGCAGGCTGAGTCTCCCAGTCGCAAGTAGTTATGGCCAATGCATTCCTTCTGCTCTCTTGGATAGCCGTCGATGGCTATCTAAGCCTTGGAAGATTCCTTCAACGCTAGGTCTAGCAGCTCTTGAAACTTTGCTTTCAGTTCGGTTGATAATTCCAAGCCCGATGAGAGAAGCTTCGGCTCTACGCCTATGATGATGACTTCATCGGGTAGCTTGGCTATTGCTCTGCCGATCTTGAGCGTCGCCATTAAGTCCATTTCATGCAAACTGACCATACGGGGCGCACTTGTATCAAGCAGTTCACCGAGTTGCCATCGTCGGATCGAACCTGGAGGCGCCCCTGATTTGACTGCGTCGATGATGATCGCTTTCCTGAATCCTTCAAGCACTTCCAGAATTTCGAGACCGCGAGTGCCGAGCTCAAAGATCCTCACGTGAGATGGCATGGACACTTCTCTCAGGGCCCGCACCGCGTGAATTCCAACTCCCTCGTCGGATAGGAGAAGGTTGCCCACTCCCACTATTGCGACTTGTCTTGAAGGAACTGCGCCCTCAATGGTGGCCTTTTTTTCATGCGCCATTGTGCATACCCCCTGCCCAATTCGTTAGGATAACAGCGCGTTTCAGTCCGAGATTGGGTGGTTCGTTAGAGAGAAGTATAAACTATTGAAGTTTGAAATGTATATTATTTACTTTCACAACTTTGATATTCAGACCTCTATAGTCAGCCTCGACGAGAATTTGAATGAATTTGTCGCGGTACTCGTCCTCGGTGCAGTTGGCGCTCTGATGGGTATCGGCATGTTAATTGTGCCGCTGATCTTTGCACCTAGGAAGCCGAATCCGGTTAAGTCTGAGACGTTTGAATCTGGTCAATTGCCGACAGGGGAAGCAAGGGTTCGACTTGTAATGCGCTATTATCCATACCTGCTCATGTTCGTTGTGTTCGATGTGATGGCGCTCTTTCTGTATGCTTGGGGCCTATCGTACAGGCAGTACGTGTTGGCGGCGAGTGTCCCCGTTCTGATCTTCATTGCAGTTCTTGTGGTTGCGCTTTTGCGCGGGTTGTCCTTTGCGGGAAGGAAAGATATTTGGTAGACGGCCAAGGTCTTGTAAACGCATATGTTGGCAAGTTGGCACGGGCTATCAGGAAAGTAGCCGACGGTCCACTCCGATATGTGATAAACTGGGGAGCGATCTACTCTCTGTGGCCAGTTCACCTTATGACTGCATGCTGTGGTGCAGAGGTTGGAGCAGTAACAGATCCGAGATTCGACGTTGAGAGATTCGGTGTCCTTCAGGCATTCGGTTCTCTTAGGCAATGTGACCTATTGATCGTCGAGGGGACAGTGTCGCGGAAAATGGCTCCACGACTGAAGCGAGTCTACGATCAAATGCCTGAACCTAAATACGTCATAGCAATGGGTGCCTGCGCAATCACTGGAGGTCTATTCTTCGATTCCTACAATGTTCTACCGGGGATAGATTCCGTCCTGCCCGTAGATGTCTACGTACCTGGTTGCCCTCCTCGCCCTGAGGCGTTAATCCAGGCGATAATGATGCTTCAAGAGAAAATCCGACACTCATAGGATGCATGTGCGGCTTGTCACTGTTGGAAGAGGAAGAGATCACGAAGCGCATAGTCGAACGATTCCCCGAGACTACATTAGGGCTTTCTACCCCGAACCGAATCAATTTGCTTGTTGCTCTCGGCTACCTGCCAGCATTGGCGATCTACCTAAGAGATACAGAGGGGTTTGATCATGTCACTTCTGTCACCGGAATCGACTATCCGTCAAAGAATTTGGTTACGGTGACCTATCATCTCGGCGCCTACGCGAAATCGGCGATCCGTCGCATCGTGCTCTCGATATCGATAGACTTGCCGCGCCAGGAGCCAAAGATGCCATCGCTCTCATTGATCTGGCCGAGCGCAGAATACCATGAGCGCGAAACGCATGAGATGATCGGTGTTGTCTTCCAAGATCATCCGGACCTGAGTCTGCTTCTCCTGCCTGAAGATTGGACGGACCAACCACCACTGAGAAAGGACTTCAAACTTCGGGGCAGATAGTATGTCCGAACTTACACTCAACATAGGTCCCCAGCATCCTGGGTCGGGACACTTCAGGCTCATAGTTTGCGTGGACGGTGACACGATAACAAAAGCAACTCCGGACCCAGGATACGTGCATAGGGGAGTTGAGAAGCAAGCAGAATATAGGGAATACCTGCAAAACATCCCGTTGCTCGAACGGCCAGTAATTTCGGACTCCAACGGTAGCGTCTATGCGTATGTTCTGGCCGTAGAAAGACTGGCTGGGTTAGTTGTTCCTGAAAGAGCTCAATACATCAGAGTACTTATGGCTGAACTGAATAGAATAATGAGCCATCTGTACTGGTTGGCCATCTACGGAATATTCCTTGGGCACTCGACGATGTTCATGTGGCCATTCGGCGACCGAGAGGTAATGATCGATCTAGCTCAGCGAGTGATGGGTGCTAGGCTTACTTATTCTTACTTCGTTCCGGGTGGTGTAAGAACCGATCTGCCGGACGGATTCAAAGATGAAGCTCTTCGAGCAATCCAGTTCTTGGAAAAGCGATTGGCTGAGTATGAGGCAATCTTCTTCAGAAATCCAGTTTTCGTTGAAAGAGCTCGAGGCGTTGGAATTCTGAGACCCGAAGATGCGATCAAGCTCGGAGTTGTGGGTCCTACACTGAGGGGTTCAGGAATAGATGCCGATGCAAGAAAGGATGAGCCGTACGATTCGTACGATAAACTGGACTTCGATGTCCCTGTCTTCCGCGAGGGAGATTGCTGCTCTCGTTCACTGGTCCGCCTTGAAGAGATCAGACAAAGCATCCGAATCGTCAAGCAAGTGCTGGACTCGATTCCATCAGGTCCGTTCCGCGTCACACATTCCTCGGTCTTGAAGCCTTCCGCGGGAAGCGTCTATGCGCGGACAGAAGCGGCTCGAGGAACTTATGCATACTTCATCATAAGCCAAGGCGGCAGGACACCCTATCGACTGAAAATCAGCTCTCCATCCTTCAGAAACTTGCCAGCCTTTCGATTCCTTATGAAGGGTTCGCATCTAGCTGATATGCCGACAATCTACTGGAGTCTTGACTATTGGCCTCTGGAGGCTGACAGGTAGTGGTATCGCTTCTGCAGGTTTTCACCGGACCTCTTGCGACCATAATTAGGATCCTGGTCTTTCCTGGTGTCAGCTTCGCACTTGTGTTCGTTCTTTTCATGGTTTGGTACGAGAGGAAGTTGCTGGCAAAGATGCAGCTTCGCGTTGGACCGCTCTATGCGGGAGGATTTGAGGGGATCCTTCAACCCATAGCAGATTTCGTCAAGTTGCTTTTCAAGGAGCTCATTGTTCCCAAGGAGGCTGACAAGATCTTCTTCATTCTTGCACCGACTATGATGATGGCTCTTTCAGCTTCAATGCTGGCATTGATACCTCTCAGTCCCTCGTACATGATCACAGATTCCAACGTCGCGATTTTGATAGTGATCGCCTTGTTGTCTCTTTCACCTCTAGCGATAATGGTTGCGGCTTGGGCCAGCAACAACAAGTATTCAATGATTGGTGGCTTGAGGGCACTTCACCAGATGACTTCTTACGCCATTCCTCTATCCCTGTCCGTTCTAGGCGTGGTGATCATGTCCGGCTCCTTCAGCTTAGTCTCTATCGTTGAGAGCCAGAAGAGCTTCTGGTTTGTTTTTCTGCAGCCACTAGGCGCTTTCGTGTTTTTCGTAGCGGCATTGGCGGAGCTTGAGAGAGTGCCATTCGATATTCCCGAAGCAGAGACGGAGATAGTGATGGGATGGGAAACAGAATATTCCGGAATAAATTACGGCATAATAATGACGGCTGCATACATCAAGTTCTACGCTCTCGCAGTCCTGTTCACGGAGCTGTTCTTGGGCGGATGGCTTGGTCCAGCACCCGTGCCTCCCCCACTTTGGACGATTCTCAAGACCCTTCTCGTGGTCACGTTGATGATGATTCCAAGAGGAGTTTATCCAAGGTTTAGAATTGACCAGATGCTGAGATTTGGCTGGACAAGGCTCTTGCCTCTCTCGCTGATTAACCTCATGATCAGTTTAGGGTTGGTAACTTTCCTGAAGTAGAATTTGGTGATTTATTTGAGTAAATCATGGTATCATGTTTCTGCGATCTGGTCTGGCTTCAAGCATCTCTTCAAAAGAAGGATGACATTACGATATCCAGAATCGAAGATGAAACTGCCTTCGGGCTACCGTTACCCGCAAGGCGGATTCAAAGGAAGACATGTCCTTGAAATGGAAAAATGTACCGGTTGCTCGATCTGCCAGTACATTTGTCATAACATAACGGGGGCCATCGGGATGGTGCCAGTTGAAGGAACTTTCCCAAGAAACAGGAAAGGCATCTTCCCCCAAGTCGATTACGGCTTGTGCGTCTTTTGTGGATTTTGCGTGGACGCCTGTTCATTCAACGCGCTCTATATGAGCCAGGAGTATGAACTGTCAACCTACAATAGGCTACAACTGATTTACGAACCAAGACTCCTCGCCACTCCTCCGTCTGCATCCGGGCACTCACATTTTATAGTTACCAAGAACGACGCATATCATCAGGAAAAATCCGGCACAAGTTCAAGAACTTGAGCGACTGAAAGCCAGCGATAACGTGCACCCGGTTGGACAGATTTTGCGTATCGAAACATCTGAATTACGATCAGTCAAAACAAAAATACGTTCTTCTCAATAGACAGTAAATATCTAGTATCGAAGGTGTTAATTGCCTCTTCTTAGCCAGTCGAGCGCATGACGCTTACCAGACGCGAGTTTTTGAAGACAGCCGCAGCCCTCGGTGCAGCAACCGTGTGGAGCTTGCACGCCGCCGACATTGCCCGTGTTTTCTCGGCGGCAGCGGCTGGGGAAGTGCACACAATATGGTTCCAGGGTGCATCTGACTCAGGCTGCTCTATATCATTGCTTCAGGGGGCACGTCCAGACCTCATCGATGCCATTACTGATTTCAAGCTCTCAGTCGACTTCCATCCAAACCTCATGATTCCTGAAGGGGATGCTGCGATCAACGTATTGCGCGATGCAGCGGACGGCACACAGCCTCTAGACCTATTTGTCCTCGAAGGATCTGTCCCTGCTGGGAACTTCGGGACGGTTGGCGAGATAGATGGAAAACCTGTTCCCATGGAGACTTGGATCAAACAGCTAGCGTCTCAAGCGAAGTATGTGGTTGCAGTAGGAACATGCGCAGCTTATGGTGGGACTCCAGGCGCATTTCCGAACCCTACGAATGCGAAAGGCCTTCAATTCTACAAGTACGAGAAGGGAGGAGCCCTCGGCGCCGACTTTAGATCTCGTGCCGGAGTACCCGTAATAAATGTCCCAGGTTGCCCACCGCATCCCGACTGGATTACACTCACTTTGGCTGATGTCCTCCAAGGCTTTCCTCCCCACCTCGACAGCTATCAGCGACCAACGGCATTCTTTGGGCGCGTCGTGCACGACCAATGCCCGCGACTGGGATACTTCCAGCAAAACCAATTCGCAAGCAAGTTCGGAGACCTTCAGTGTCTTTGGAAGCTGGGATGCAAGGGTCCGATTACATATGCGAACTGCCCTGCAATCAAATGGAACAGGGGAATCAACTCCTGTACGTGGTTTGGTTCGGGTTGCAGAGGATGCGCGGATCCTTCTTTCCCCGACTCACCAACTAGCCCGTTCTTCAAGGAAATCGAGGCGGTCCCTGCCCCGCTCGGCATCGATGTGAACATGGTAGGGGAAACGATTGCAGCTGCAACAGCGATTGGTATTGGAGCCCACGCACTGAGGAGGTTTGCACGAAAAGGAAGACAGAAGACAACAACAGAGACCGCAAAGGAGGGCGCATGAAATGCCAGAGACGATCACAATCGAACCAGTTGTAAGAATCGAAGGACACCTCGGAATCGATGTCACAGTTGACAAGGGAGAGGTAATTGACGCTCACACCCGTGCAACACTCTTTCGAGGAGCAGAAATCATCCTCGTCGGTCGCGACCCTAGGGACGCACCGACCATAACCTCATACATCTGCGGAGTCTGCGTTTCAGAGCACCAGTTAGCCTCCGCATTCTCTCTAGAGGATGCCGCCAAGGTGAATATTACGCGAAACGCCATACTGATTCGGAACATAATCGAAGGCGCCACTACGATCTTCTCGCATCTTCTTCACATCTTCGTCCTCACGGGCCCGGACTACGACCTTTACGGACTGGGCAACGACAAATGGGCCAGCCTCATGAAGAATGTTGTAATACCTGTTCAGGTGAACTGCCACCAGATTGTGGCCATCTGGGGCGGAAGATCCCCGCATTACTACGCGACTGTCGCCGGAGGCGAAGGCGTAGTTCCGACACCTGAACTCATAGGGATGAATCTCGCCCGTATGTATCAGATTAAGAGCACAATAGACGAATATGGACCTGTTGTACAGAATTACCTTGACAGCCACCCCGAGCTTCAGGATTTTGGTGTTGGACCCACCAACTTCCTCGCCTACGGCGTTTATCCAAACCCAGACAACCCGGAGCAGAGACTGTTGAAGCGTGGCGTGATCACGACAGGTGTTCCTCAAACCTTAGATACGCAAAGAATCTCTGAGGACGTGAAATATTCTTGGTACTCCGATCGGAGCGGGGGCCACCCGGCTGTTGAAGTCCCCCCTGAGCCTGCCTATGGTAAGGAAGGCGCTTACACGTGGGCGAAAGCACCAAGATACTATGGAAGACCGCACGAAGTCGGCCCCCTGGCCCGCATGATGATTTCGGGGTACTACACCCCGCAGTCAAAGCAAGGAGCGTCGGTATACGATAGGCTGATGGCTCGTCTCCTCGAGACCGTAAAGATCTCAGAGGCGATGTTTGATTGGATTGGAATGCTCAAACCTGATGAGAGCGTTTACGACTCTTATACAACTCCATCTGCCGCCGCGGGGATGGGTCTTTGGGAGGCCCCAAGAGGAGCCTTAGGCCATTGGATCACAATCAGTGGAGGAAAGATCGATCGATACCAAGTCATTACTCCAACGGCTTGGAATGTGTCGCCGAGAGATGACCTAGGCACGGTGGGTCCCATTGAACAAGCCCTAATCGGAGTACAGGTGCCCGATGCAAAGAACCCACTCGATATCGTGCGCGTTGTAAGATCCTATGATCCCTGTCTCGCGTGCACTGTGCATCTCATCGATACTAACGGAAAGAAAAATGAAGTAAAAATATACTAACCGCTAGGTTTGAAACACAATGGGCAGAGAAGAAATCGTCACCGTCACTAGACACCCCATCGAGCACAGAATTTGGCATTGGGTCTTCTTTGTCACCATGGGTCTGCTGGTTCTGACAGGCAGCGATATGTACCTCACATACTCGATGTTCGGATACTCGATCTATGGAGGATTCGGTCTAGCGCGGTCTTGGCACATCATGTTCGCGTTGCTAGCGGCGTTCTGGGCCTACCCAATCTTTCTTTACATCTACGGCGTGACCGGCGAACTAAAAGAACTGATGCCGTCCACTAGCGACATAGCCTTCTTTGTGGATATGACGAGAAACTTCCTGGGACTCTCGACGTATTACCCGGAACACTCCACCTATGACGTGCGCGGCAAGAGGTACTACAAGAAATACAATCCCGGACAGAAGTTGGTCTACGGAGGAATCCTGGTGTTCCTCCTTCTCCAGGGGATCACAGGCTTGGCGATGTTTTGGTCAGACAAATTCAGCTTTGTCATCTCAATCCTTGGTGGCATTGTGAATGTCAGAGCTCTCCACTTGGGCTTGATGTACGCCATCCTCGGGCTTGTGGCCATGCACATATACATGGCAGTCATTCCCCCGAACTGGGGATCTCTCAAGTCCATGTTCATAGGAAGAGCTTCAGAACGCGTCCACGGATCACCCTGGGCCTATGAGAGTGTTCCCAGCAGAGCAGAAACATATGAGCCGACGAAATCCGGGCTAGGTCAGGTAGAGGTGCACGAGGAACCCGGCAGACTGAGGATAATTCCTCACATCGAAAGCCTGGATCAGGCTATCAAAGTAGAGACGGATGTGCAGTCGGCGTATCATGCGGTCATTGAAGACAACATCTCCTACTGGTGGGCGGTTGAAGAAGACGTCATAGACAGCTACACCAGCCTGATCAACAAAACGGAGAATGAAAAGGTCAGATCGACGCTGTCTAGGATTATTGAAGACTCAAGGAACCACGTCGAGGCTCTCGAATCGATGAGAGAGAGCTTCAGGAAGATGTTGGCCGACGAGCAGCGTCACGCAAAGATGCTTAAGGCAATTAGCCAAGAATGATCGATTCATTCTCCGGACAATGTGCCCTGCATCACCGTTCAGGCTACGCGTTTGCAGCACCTTGAATCGGGCACGTGGGGTCAGAAGCCAAGTAGTCGCCTTCGTATGCAGCCGCCTTGGCTCGGCAGCCGCCGCAGACAGCCACAAACCTACATTCTCGACACTTGCCTTTGAGACGCTTTCTGTCTCTTAACGCTTCGAAGACCGGGCTGTTCCATATCTCCTCAAATGATTGCTTTCTCAAGTTACCCGCTATGGGATAAGTCGGCATGAACATGCACGGGGTCACGTCTCCGTTTGGTTGAATATTGCAGTACATTCTACCGGCAGGGCAACCGCCGAGATATGGTGCGAGTCTTCTGTAGAGATTGCCTCTCCCCGCACAGTCAAAGAATGAGCTAACAGTGAACCGTTCCACCGACAGAGCCTTTTCCGGACGATCCGAGATAGAATTCCCGTTCCATATGGAGGAGTAAATGACGTGCTGTGGTAGCTCAACAAATGTTTCACCTTTGTCTCTTAAAGATTGATTCGTCACGAGAGCCATAAGGTCGAGGAGTTGACGCTGCGAGAGACTCAACATCTGAACGTCCTTTCCTCTGCCCGCCGGAATCAGGTCGAAGAATACGACTCTCGATGCGCCATGTTCTCTCGCGAGCGAGATGAGCTGTTGGCTCTCAGCTTGGTTTAGCGTCGTTGCAGTAGTAGCAACGGTGGTGAATATGCCCGCCTGTGAGCACAATTCAACGGCGTCCAAAGTCTTCTGGAAAGCGCCGTCTAGACCTCTAAATTGGTCATGCGATTTGGCGTGTACCGAGTCAAGACTGAGTTCCACTGAGGACACGCCTAACGCCTTAAGGTGGTTGACAATGCCTCTGTCCATGAGGACACCGTTCGAGTCGATCGAGACCGCCATCCTGTGCATGCGGATTCGCTCGATGAGTCGATCAAGATTGGGATTGGTTAAGGGTTCTCCACCGGAGAGAACGACCATCGAAACTCCGATCCGTGCCAGCTGGTCCACCACGCCGAGTTGCTCGCCGAGCGTCAATTCATCTGAGGAAGGTTGGCTTGCGTTTTGATAGCAGTGCATACAGCGAAGATTACATCTATAGGAAAGGCTCCAGACCACACTCACAGGGGCTTTCAATCTTTGAGGAGTCTCGATACCGTAATGTGAGATACTATTGAGCAGGTTCAATAGCGCTAGCTGCGCTCCGTCCTGATTCAACAGGTCCTTCGCCTCGAATCCATAGATCCGCGCCACCCAATTCAAGATGCGAAGCGATGAAGAGTATGACATGAATCCGGCGGGCCGATCGGAGCCTGCGATGGCCAGAGTCATTCTAATCAACGCGGAGACAATTCTATCCCTTGCCCGATCCATGGATGAAAGCGAGAACGAGAGCTGCGGTGTCTTCATCAAATGGCACGGCATTTCAGGTGCCCGATTCAATACTTAACATCTCTCGCGCATTGCCAAGCCTAGAATTCATAACACCCTTGTCAGCAAAGATTGCGTAACCCAAAATCTCCCTTTGGCCTCTGCAGACAGACCCACCAAGTGAAGTCGGACGTTATGCAACCGCCCGGTCACATCATCAAGCCATAGCATGCCTCGGTGACTTTGTTTATCCTCGAGAGAGATTTCGCGCAAAACTCACCTACCTTCACGTCCCCCACTTCGATGTCGTGAGCGGCTATGCCTGAAGGCATTAGTCTTGGACTATGTTGTCTGTGAACACCTTCACTGTCATGGAGAATCTTGAAGGTCGCAAACCAGGGGTTACTTGCGCTTAGTTCTTGAACCACAAACTGGCTCAGTTTGGCGTTTTTCCTTGAGAGGGCAAGTAGGTTACGCGGTTCAGTCAGCTCCTCTGTGTCCGTGGCGTAGTTAGGTCTTTGGCCAATATTCAGCTCGTAATGTAGGTTAATCTCCTGGCATAGCGAATCCAGAGACAGCTTAGCCTGTACGAGGAAGCCCGTCAATCCTGCGATAAATGCAATATCGTTGTCAAAGTTATCCAACAACAATTTCAGACAGAATTCAGCTACTTTCAATCGATTTTTCGTCATTTCATGATACTCGAGCAAGTATCTGTTGCCCGCGCTCGCGATCTTTTTTCCGAAATTATCACAGATTACAAAAGATAATGCCTGAATTTGGGGTAAGTCATGAGGAAGTCCGAGACTCTCCGTCACAATCACACTCTCATCTGATCTATCCTATGTTGAATAGAAACGCGTTTCTCCTCTCTCCTCAACCATGAGATTACTTATGTAATAATGGATTTGGTACGATTCCTTCGATAGTTTGTAGACTAGCAGATTCAATGTCCAAGCCTCGGAACGAGTTGAGGGAGTTTCGGAAATCAAGCATGTTCACACGTGCAGCCTGTCACCCGAGACATCTGCCGCACATCGCCAGGTCTAGAACTCAACAGATATCCGCGTCGCCTGCAAACGTTCATTAGCTCCGGCTCGTCTCGCAGATTAAGTGACCAAGTTGCGTGCCATCCGCCCTGAAGAAGCCATGAAGGTTCTTGAGATAACTGACTCCCTCAATCTGCATAGAGAGAGTGTATTCATTCCTCTGGCAACTGAGGAGACCGGTAGCGTTACTTTGCAGCCGGATGGGCGTTTGCGCATAGTCTGCCCGGGCACAGGCTTATTCGAGGAATGGTTAGTTGAATTGCGGAGGCAATTGGAAAAGATGGACTTGCGGCCTCACGGGTAAATGACGGTAAAAAACCGGGAGGTCAAAGCTGGGACATGTTTCATTTTGATTCCCACTGGGTGTTTGGGGACTGTTATGGGTTTGTTCGTGGAATTTTCTTGTTGAAGCGGGAATAATCGCTAGCCATTACCGCGTCGGTACGCGTAGCCCTTTCGCTCGTCTCAGCATCGAATCCTATTGCGTGGCTGGCGCACTTTAGGAAGCCGTACTATGTGGAAGGAGCGGCATTGCGGACTGGGTTTTGTCGCACAAATTTCCTGATATGTCGCATGTAACTAGGCATGGAGGTTCTCAACGGTCAATCGGGAATGTATGCCGTCAAGCATACATTCATGAATTGTTCGCCCAGCCCGAGATGGTCTGTTGACTTATTTCAGCCTTCTCTGGGTTGAATGCCCGGACGCCTACGAATCTAATCTTCCTCCTTGAATTCTCGAATTCTCTCGCACGCACGATGGGAAAGTTGTGAATGGTGATGCAGGGTTTGGGGGATTCAATACGCGCCCAACGAGCGTATGGCACTGTGGAATTTGAGCGAAGAGATGGAGGCTCAGCGGTATTCGGAACTGAATCCTTCACAGGGTTTCGAGAGCTTCATCGGGGTTCGTGACTTTGATATGCTTCTCGAAATTCCTTTTACACTCTGGCCTGAGAAGGTGCTTTTGATCCGTTGTAATAAAAAGTTCGCATCTCTCTTCAATAGAGGTCGCCAAGTGGTGAAAATCGGCAGACCCAATCTCCCACTTGGACTTCAAGTCCCGAAATTCGAACATTAACTCTCCTGCTAAATCCGCGTAAGCTTCAAAATCCATTATGTTAAGTTTGAAACTCGCTTGGAGCGACGCTGATACCTCGTAAATCCTTTCGATCGGCATGCTCGTTGAAGAGCTCAAGGCCCCCGGAACTTCTATCAAAACCAGTGCGGAAGCGACACTGTACATGTCTTCTTGTGAGATTTTGCGTGAGAGATCGAGGGCGGACTTATGATACGGTTCCCCAAACTTCTTGACGGACGCCACTAATACGTTCGAATCAAGTCCGATCTTCAAGCCTTTCGGCGTTCCTTTTCGATCATATCAGCCGCAGTTACATTTCTAGGAAAGTATTGCGCTAATTCATCGGAGAGCTGCTCAAGAGATCGCGGTTTTATCCACTTCGGAACATGAAACATTTGAGCGGAAGATCCTATGGCACGATAAATATTCACGCGGCCTTTCCTCATCAGAACTGCCTTTCCCTCCCCGACAAGTTTCAAAAGATGACCGTTAGCTGTTGCCCAAGAAATGCCAAGTCGCTGAGCAACCTCATCCGGCGTAACGGCATCCTTTCTGAGGAGCCCAAGGATATCCTGCTCCAAATTGCGCATCGCGATCTATGCTAAGATATATCTCAACATATAAAAAAGGGTATATCTCAGAATCGAGCCGTTCAGTCGAGGCTCATGGAGTGTCTGCCCAGCTTAAGATGGTTTCTTGATTGGCGTCAGCCTTCTTTAGGTTGGATACGCGGACGCCTACGAGCCTAATCTTCTTCTTGGATTTTTCGAACTCCTTGAACAGAGTCCTGACGTATTGTTCCATGATGGGTTTTTCGTTCGTGTACCTTGAGTGGGATTTGGCTCGTGTGTAGGTTGAGAAGTCTTCGAAGCGAACTTTGATTCCAACGGTTCTGAAGAGCATGTTCTGTGAAAGGGTTCGGGCGTGAACGTCGTTGATTAGAGAGGTGAATGCGTCCATCACCTGTTTCGTGTCAGATGTGTCCTCTTCGAAGGTTGTCTCGGAGCTGATGGACTTCATGGAGTAGGATGTAACGACTTCCTCATCGTCGATACCATTAGCCACTTGCCAAAGTCGAGTACCATACTTCCCGAATACTTCGGTCACCCTACTGGGATGAGTTGCGGCGAGGTCGCCAATGGTGTTAATGCCCAATTCCTTGAGCAGCTCGTAGCTCTTCTTACCAACGCCGCTAATCTTGTTCACAGGTAGAGGTGCCAGAAACTCTCGAACACGCTCGGGTGGCACAACTGTTAATCCGTCTGGTTTCTTGAAGTCTGATGCAACCTTGGCTACGGATTTGTTTGGCGCCACGCCAATCGAGCAAGTGACCTGCAGTTTCTCGTTGATCGTCTGCTTGATCTTTGAGGCTAACGCGGATGCCTCATCAAAATCCTTTGCTTTCTCGGTTACGTCTAGGCATGCTTCATCGATACTGATTTGCTCAAGCTTTTCCGAGAACTGTCGGAAGAATGCCATTGCGTCCTCTGAGACGGTTTCGTAGAGTTCGAAATTTGGGCGAATGTAGATTCCATCGGGGCAGAGTCGGTAGGCTTGAGAGATCGGCTGAGCAGAATGGACGCCGTACTTTCGAGCTTCATATGAGCAGGCCACGACAACTCCTCGCCCTTTCCCGCCCTTTGGGTCAGCGCCAATAATGACCGGTTTACCTTTCAGATTTGGGTTCTCTCGTTGCTCGACCGATGCGTAGAAGGCATCCATGTCAATGTGCATTATGATCCTGAGCAACTGAGGTCTACCATGCCCGCTTCGACTGCGTCTGATTACTACCCAAACATTTGTTCAGATACTTATTGGTCCAGCGCGGTGACGGCACCTACAGAGAAGAGTGATCGGCCTAACGGTATGGCGGTCGTGATGCCGTGAAGATTGAAACATTGATATGGTTGAATTTACCACTAGTGGGCTAGTGGGCATTCTTGACCGTCATAGAACTGGACGATAAAGGACGTGCCTTGCTGCCGTCGTCGTTGAGAAAGAAGCTCCGAGCCCGTAGATTCGAGGTGAGATTGACCGATGGGAAGCTCGAGCTCGTACCGTTGGAAGATATGAAGGCTTTGAAGGGCAAGTATCGACATCTAATTCGAACGCCGTGGGTGAAACTCGAGGAGAAGTCAGAAAGGCTTGTCAGAGCAGGAAGGCGCTAAGATACCGCCAAGAGTTCTTGCAGACGCCGATGTCTTCTTCTCATTTCTCGTGTCAGATGAGCTATCACAGCATTCCGAGCGACTTCTGCACAGATCGGAGCAGGGCCTATTGAAGATCCAGACTGCCTCCGAAATATATGACGACATCATTACCGCCTTGAGAAGTGACGGCGCCTCGATCGAGTTGGTGATCGACATCATAAGCGATCTTCGAAAGATAGCTCACGAGACTCTGCCGACTACTATTGACGTCGCCTCTGAGGCCATGAGATTATACTCTCAGTATGGTGGCCAGCGTAGATTGCACTATTTCGATGCATTTCATGTGGCTACGGCAAAGCTCTATGAACTTCCCTTGGTGACGAGCGACCGATACATACTGCAGAATTCAGCTAGGTTGGGGTTAACATCACTTGATCTACGCAGGGTCTGAAACGGATGATGTATTTGCATAAGCTCACTTAGAATGCTCTGCATATCTCATCAGGATAATGCGTTAATCTCCGAGCGTTGAAATCGTTCAGCCTAGGAGATGGAGCCAAGACGCACCGTTGATCACGATTCTTCCTTCATCATGGTCATCGTGTATAGTGTCCTCGCCATTCCTTGAAGATATAAGAAAGATGGGAGGAGGCTTAGGTCAGACTATGGGTTGAGGGTGGCGGCTGAGGTCATTAGAATCCACATGGCGTCGCCCGGATGGAGCACGGTGCCCGTGTTAGGGTCGGTGTCCGCTCGGATCCACAAGCCTGAGGTACTGTTGTATAGCCAAACGTTGCTCGGGTCGTAGTTTCCGTTTATGCTGGATAGGTATTGGCCGACGCGTTTGGTTGCGTTGGCGTCTGGTTGACTCTTGAAGCCGATCAGATTCCAGCCTTGGTCGAGTTGATAGCTAGGCGGAAGCGCTCCGGCCGGAATTACAGTGCCTTTAACGTACAACGCGTCGTTCGCTTTCATGTAAACCCAGTAACCCACTCCATCGTTCATTGTTTTCAGCGTGCTTGCCTTTCCCGGTTGGAAGAACAGCCAGCTCTTGGGTTTGCCAGGATTACCGACATAGGCCCAAACGGTGCCAAGTGTGTTGTCGTCGATCTGTGATTTCATGACCGTTGTGATGATTGGATTATCAGGAACCACCGGTAGCGAGATCAGATTCCAACCCTCCTTCAGAGGTACCTTCATGAGAGGAGGCGGATCGGCATTGGATGTGATCGAGTGGGTACTGAACGAGATTGTGAAGACCCACTTGGAAACGATGGGCTTTCGGCCAGTGGCGGACTGGGAATGGTGTCGTAATGGGATTGAGGTTCATGTCCGGCGGATACAATTTTGGGACAACTATTTCGGCAATAGCCTTGGTTACGGCACCAACCAACGCCACAGTAACCATGAGTCTATCCTAGCTCCCGCCAAACAGGAGCTTAAGTCGCGATAGTCATCCGACTTGTCAGTGATACGGTTTGGTAGCGATCGCTTCGCTAACATCAGATAAATGAAAAAGACTGGATACGCCACTCCTGAGAGTGCAGGGGTGGCTCAAGCGTTCGCCTTGATTATTGATTCCAGTCTTGAAACCGCTTCGGTCGTAACTATCTTCTTCAGGTCCCCGCCTTGGTGATCCTGCGTAACTAGCAGTGGGCCGAAGTCTTTGACCTCCCAGATCCAAACAAGTTCCGTTGGACCAAGTTCCTCTAGCAGTCTCTTTTTGACGCGGACGATCTTGGACACGGCTAAGGCCGATGCGCCGCCGGTGAACTCGGAGTAGACGGCGCCGAATTCTCCGAGGCCCTTCTTCCCAGTTTCGCCCAAACCTCCTTTGCCGATTATGATTTTTGTCTTGTATTTTGCGAGGATCGGTGGTGTGAGGGCGTCCATTCGGATGCTAGTTGTTGGTCCCCCAGCTACGATCTGCCATTCCTCTCCGGTCTTGCGAGCTATGGGACCGCAGTGAAATATCGGAAGCCCAACCACATCAGAAATAAACACGTCTTGTTGAAGGAGTTTCTTGTGGGCTTGGTCTCTGGCGATTGCGATGTCACCAGTTACGTACAGGACATCGCCGACTTTGACCTGCGAGATCTTGTCGTTGTCTTGTGGGACGTTTAGATGATATTCTGTCATTTCTCTCTCACCTGACCATCTTGAAGTTTTTGCCTTTCAGTTCTGCGACCGCGACTCTATTGGCCCAGCAGCCGAATGATATCGCTACTGGCAGACATGCTGTGTGGGTGCCTGCTGTTTCCACGTGAACATCGAGCAGCGTTGTATCTCCCCCCAAACCCATTGTGCCTATTCCCAGTTCGTTCGCTCCCTTCAATAGGGCTGTCTCGAACTGCGCAACTTGTGGGTCAGGGTGGCGATCTCCGATCGGTCGAAGTAAAGCAAGTTTCGAGTTGAACATAGCTTGAATTGCAGAACCTCCAATACCAATCCCTAGAATGTTCGGAGGACAGGTTTTCCCTCCCGCGTCAATTACCACCTGAAGAATATGCTTCATAATGTCCTGTCGGCTGGCGGTGGGGACCATCATTTTCAGGTTAGAGAAATTCTCCGACCCCGCTCCTTTCAGAATCAACTTCATAGTAGTCTTCTTCGTAGACTTATCGATCAGCACCTCGGGCTGACTAAGTCCCGTGTTGGTGCCAGTATTCTTTCGAGTTAGTGGGTGAACGACATTGGCGCGCATGCCACTCTTTGCTGTCAGGGATTGAATCGAATGAACTAGCGCCTTCTCCACGTCGTCCATGTGTTCCACCAATTCCCCCGAAACAAAGAGTGTTACGAGTCCTGTGTCTTGGCATAGGGGAACGTGCATGTCATCGCTTAGGTTGGCGCTGTTAAGGATCGCTTCAAGCTGCTTCTTAGCCAAATCCTTTGTCTCGTGTGAGTGTGCTTCTTTGATTGCGGCTAGAATGTCGGCTGGGAGCTGTGTAGTTGCGTGGGCAAGCATCTCGTTTAATGCTGGTTGTAGTTGCTTAGGTGTGAATTCCATCTTCTTCGACTCCTTGGATGCTCTTTGGCGGAGATTGCGGCTTATGCTGCGTGTTATTATTGCGTATACTGAACTTCTGATAAGTAGAAGTATATGCTAAAGGTGCGTCATAAATAAAAGACTTCCATCATACTTTCGCTTCATTACTGAAACGTGGAGAGATGAATAGTATTGCAGACTCTTACCAAGGAACAGCTTCTTGAGAAAGCCAAGAAGCCCGGACTCGACGCCATGAAACTCCATCCCTTCTACAAAGGGAAGATGGAGATAGTGCCAAAATGCTGCATCCGTGATATGAACGACTTCGCAATCTGGTACACGCCCGGAGTCGCTGAACCCTGCAAAGCCATAAACAAGGACGAGAGGCTCGTGTACGATTACACAAACAAATGGAATATGGTGGCCATCGTCACCGACGGGACCCGAGTCCTAGGTCTCGGGGACATCGGACCCAAAGCTGGACTGCCCGTGATGGAAGGCAAGTCCATCCTCTTCAAGTACTTGGGAGGAGTTGATGCTGTCCCCATCTGTTTGGGCACAAAAGATCCTGACGAGATCATTACCGCCGTAAAATGGCTGCAACCATCCTTCGGTGGCGTTAACTTGGAGGACATTTCGCAACCGAAATGCTTCCGAATTCTCGATACGCTGAGAGCAGAAGCAGAGATCCCGGTCTGGCACGATGACCAGCAGGGAACCGCAACCATAGTTCTAGGGGGACTCATTAATGCGCTTCACGTGGTGGGCAAGAAGGCGCGAGACGTAAGAGTCGCAATGATAGGCGCCGGTGCCTCAGCCGTCGCCATAAGTCGACTCCTCTTCGCTTACGGCATTAGACCTGAAAACACGATGCTAGTCGACACGAAAGGAATCCTGCACAAGGAACGGAAGGATCTTGAGATGCGGAAAGCAGAATTCGTTGACAAGTGGAGATTATGCCAAACCACCAACAAAGAACAACGAACCGGAGGCATACCCGAGGCCCTGAAAGGCGTCGACGTATGCATCGCCTCATCGAAGCCAGGACCAGATACAATCAAGAAAGAGTGGGTGGCAACAATGAACAAAGATTCAATTGTCTTCGCTTGCGCCAACCCCATTCCAGAGATTTGGCCTTGGGAAGCGAAGGAGGCAGGAGCCAGAGTTGTGGCAACAGGGCGATCCGACTTCCCGAACCAAGTAAACAACTCACTCGGCTTTCCAGGAATCTTCCGAGGAGCCCTTGACGTCCGCGCTCGAACGATCACTGACCCCATGTGTATTGCCGCAGCCGACGAACTCGCCAAATGCGCCAGAGAGAAAGAGATCAGCGAGAACTACATCTGCCCAACAATGGATGAGTGGGAAGTGTATCCGAGAGAAGCGGTTGCCGTTGCACTGAAAGCTCAGGAGCTAGGCCTGGCTGGAATTAAGATGACGAGAACCCAACTCTACGAACAGGCCACATCGATTATCAAGAGAGCCCGCGACATAACACAGACCAGCATGAAACTCGGCTTCATTCCGAAAGCACCAGCATGAGAGGGGAACAAGATTGAAGGATGATACTCCCGCAAAAGAATACGATCTACTGATAATCGGCGGCGGACCAGCAGGGCTAACGGCGGCTGCGTACGCAGTCCGAAAACGAATAGAAACGATGCTGATCAGCGAGGATCTAGGAGGAAAGACGAACTACGAGTTCACCTTACCCGGCATCGAAACTCACCTAGTCATTGACGGTCAGGAAATCGTAAGCAGATTCAAAAGTCAAATAGAGTACTTGGACTTCGCGAGACATATCGGGAAAGTGACAAGTTCCAGAAGGTCACAAAGGGATTCGTAGCGACAACGAATGAACGGACATTCAAAGGGAAAGCCGCAATAATCGCCACCGGTGTAAGCCCCAAGCGGCTTAACATACCAGGCGAAAAGGAATTCCTCGGACGCGGCGTAAGCTATTCGGCCGTAAGCCATGCACCACTATTCGTTGACATGGATGTGGCGGTAATCGGTAACGGATACGCCGCACTCCAAGCAGCATCGGATCTTGCGCAAATCGCCAAGCAAGTAAACGTAATCGGAGTACCCAAGAAGCAGTTGAGCTCCGCGCTGGGGAAGAAACTGCAAGGATCAGGAAAGGTCAATTTCCTGAGCGATTACGAGGCAAAGGAGATACAAGGAGAGAATTCCCCCGAGAAACTCATCGTAAAGTCAAAAGCAAACGGAAACGAAACCGAGGTCCCAGTAAAGGGCGTGTTCGTTGAGCTAGGTTACGCTCCTAACACGAGCATGTTTCCACGCGTCGGGAAGAGAACGAAGGATGGGCGGATCATGGTCAACGCAAGGAACCAAACGAACATTCAAGGCCTCTTCGCTGCTGGAGATGTGACAGATGTAAACGCCCAGCAGGTACTCATAGCGATGGGAGAAGGCGCGAACGCAGCGTTAAGCGCATATGATTACCTACTAAGCTTGAAGCGATAGACAACCTACACACCTCTCCCCTTCCTTCTTCCTGTCTTCATTACACAAGTTTTTTCAAGAAATCAAGCCCAATTAGCGCTGAGTATTAGACTTGAGCATATGGAAACTGCTCTACGCAATGGTCTGGCTGGCCTTCTTACAAATCGTCATAATCATACTCCCGCAATTCACACCGTACCTCGTTCACGCGCATGTAATCCTAGGTCTGATAATCCTCATGCTGGCACACGTTGATTTTGCTCAGATCAAGAAATCGGACGCTCCAAACCGACTGAAGCGTATCGTCAAGTCAACGGCCATACTGGCAACTATACAGCCCATCTTGGGCATAATCCTCTTCGCCAATGCCGTATTGAATGTTGATGTGCCCCTCGTGGAAGTCGTGAGTTTCCTCCACCTGGTTACGGCGTTGGCGATCATCACACAAGCGGCCTCAGTGGCGACGGCCTACGACATGTGGGAAGAACACGAGTACGCTCCTAGGTCCAAACGCTGACAGAGCATAGGGCTTCTCAAGTGAGTCCTACACAGCAATTTCTTAGGACACCCTGCGCGTTTAGCAATTGTGTTGAGAGATGGGCGGGAAAATTCATGAAGCTACCCTAGGCAATCTGCCTGATCTCCTACGGAGAGGGAGACCTGTAGTGGTGGATTTCTGGGCTACTTGGTGTGGGCCATGTCACACGATGGCGCCGATCATGAGACGGCTGTCAAAAGAGTTCGATGAACGAATCGTCTTCGCAAAGGTAGATGTCTCTAACAATCGAGACCTCGCGGCGCAGTTTAACATTAGAAGTATTCCGACGCTCGTGATCTTTAAGGACGGAAAGGAGTGGGATAGGCTGGGTGGCGTGAAGAGCCGCGCGGAACTCCGAAAGCTTTTCGAAAAGCTTTCGTCATGATAGGTTTACTTCCAGCGTGAAGTCATCATAAGGTAACAGTTGAGGGTTAGAGAATGATTGACTATTGGCGGGATCTAGAAAGCGGGCCTTCACCGCCCGACGTCATCTACGCCGTAATAGAGAGTCCGAAGGGCACTGAGAACAAGTACGAGTACGATGTGAAGAAGAAGGCCATCGTTCTGGATCGCGTACTGTATTCCGCAGTCCATTTTCCTGGTGATTACGGTTTCATACCTCGAACCTTTGACGAAGATGGAGACCCACTCGATATTCTGGTCTTAGTGACGAACCCGACTTTTCCTTGTTGCATCATGACCGCGCGCCCCGTGGGGTTGCTTCGAATGCTCGACGGTGATAGGAGGGATGATAAGATCCTGGCTGTGCCGACCGGTGATCCTCGCTACGCGCAATACCATGACCTTAAGGATCTGCCTGAGCACATCTTGAAGGAAATTGCCTACCTCTTCGAGACATACAAAGTGCTGGAAGGTAAGACCGTTAAGGTCGTGGGATGGGAGAATGCGCAAGCAGCTAAGACGGTTATCAGTCATTGTCAGAAGCTCTTCTTACAGACCGCAGCCACGTGATGTCTGGTTTCCATTATGCCCGTCTAACTTATCGAGCAATCTGCATCGTAATTTGACGCAGGGAAAACATCCGGAGCAAAAGCCCACTCCACCCCCGGGGGGGTGGGTAGAGAAAATAGTTAGTCTAGATTATGCGTCCACGCGGACATGCGTACTCTCTGAGGCTTCAGAAACGTGATCAGTTAGCGATCTTCGGCACTTCGATATGTGCTGGCTCGAAGTCCTCCAACTTCCCGTTTATGAATGCATCGTAGGCTTGTAGATCCAGTAGCCCATGGCCGCAGTTGTTGAATGTGATCACTTTCTTCTCTCCGGTTTTCTTGCAGCGGAGCGCCTCATCGATAGCGTATTTGACGATGTGAGCTGTTTCAGGAGCCGTTATCATGCCTTCGGTCTGCGCCAAGATACGTGCAGCTTCGAAGGCTTCTCTTTGAGAATATGCAACCGAAGTCATGTAGCCTTTGTTGATGAGTAAGGATAGAGATGGTGCTTTTCCGTGATAGCGTAAGCCACCAGCGTGGATCGGAGGAGGTTGATACTTGTGTCCAATTGTGTACATCTTCAGAAGGGGCGTCATTTCGGCTGTGTCAGCGTAGTCGTACGTGTACGCGCCGCGAGTCGTTGAGGGCACGGCTTTCGATTCGCAGGCAACGAACTGAGCGGCTGATTTCCCTTTCAGTTTGTCAGCCATGAATGGGTATGCGAATCCTGCGAAGTTTGATCCGCCGCCAATGCATCCGGATATGATGTCTGGTTGAACATCAATCATTTCGAATTGCTTCTTCGCCTCTTGGCCAACGACTGTTTGATGCAGCAGAACATGATTGAGAACAGAACCTAAGCAGTATCGCGTGTTGTCATGGGTAACGCAGTCCTCCATCGCTTCACTAATGGCTATGCCGAGCGATCCATGGTTGTTAGGGTCGGATTCAAGGAGGCTTTGCCCGAATTTGGTTTTCTTGCTTGGTGATGCGACGACATCGGCGCCAAGGGTTTCCATCATGATTCTTCGTCCTGGCTTGTGGTCGTAGCTTACACGCACCATGTAGACGCTGCATTTCAACCCGAAGATTGCGGCTGCCATGGCCAGGGCTGAACCCCATTGTCCTGCCCCGGTCTCTGTGACTATGCGCTCGTTGCCCTGAGCCATATTGTAGTAGGCTTGAGCGATGGCAGTGTTCGGTTTGTGGCTGCCAGTCGGGTTCACATATTCACACTTGTAGTAGATTTGAGCTGGAGTGTTCAGGTATTTCTCAAGCCGCTTTGCGCGTAGCAAGGGTGTGGGGCGGGGTAGGCTCAAGTAGGCATCGTAGACCTCGTCGGGAATCTTGATGAAGCGTTCCGTCGAGACCTCTTGCATGACCAGATCTTTTGCAAAGAGCCTCAGGAGGGGCTCAGGGGACATCGGTTTGAGGGTCTTCGGGTCTAATGGAGGCGGAAGTGGCTCGGGAAGGTCAGCTAGGATGTTATACCAGTGAGTTGGCATTTCTTCTTGTGGAAGGAACACGGCATGTTCCCTGTCCACTGTATTTGCCTTGAGCATTAAGTATCATTCCAGTCCGTTGGTGCCACGCAATAACGTTACCGCAGCATTTAAGACTTTGTTGTACAGTTCTGTACCTCTAGCGAAGGCAGATGTGGAAACAGATTTCAGACCACCTAAAAGAATATCCCGGCAGACAAAGAGTCGCAAGGTTACTAGTTGAACTGGGACTTAGCATTCACGAAGGCCCGAAGATCTACTGCGGTGGCATAGAACTCTCCGACGTGAAGATTGCCCGATTCCTAGGCGTAGATCGGCGAACCGTCCGTGACACAGCACAACTCATCATGTCAGACCCGGCACTGAAATCAGTATTTGAGAAACTGCGTCCTGCCGGTCCTTACTTGGGAGATGTCGCGAAATTCCTAGGGTATAGTGTCATCGAAATCTACGCAGATCCACACACGATAGGAATAGTTGCTAAGGTTGCTGCGCTGATCGCTCAGGAGAACATTACGATTAGGCAGGCGGTTGCAGACGATCCTGACCTAACTCCTGAACCAAAACTAACCCTCGTCGTCGGGAAGGAACCAACCGGAGCCATCCTGCAGAAGATACTCAAGATACCTGGTGTGAGTAAGATCTCCACCTACTGATCTGCTAGGTTTTGTGATGCTCTCCAAATTTCTCGTAGTGTACGATCTCATCTAATTCTTTGCGGATCTTCTTGCGGCTTGTCTTTGGTTCGGTTGGATATCCAAAGGGCATTACGGTAACCAGTTTCATGCGTTGAGGAACTCCCAGGATATCCTTCACACCGTCATCATAGAAGTTGGTGATCCAACAGGCTCCTATGCCAAAATCCCAGGCCGCCATCACCATGTTCTGTATTGCGCGCGTACCGTCAACCTCAGGTAGTTTCGCTTGGTCCATCAATACTGCGATTGCAAGAGGGGCCTTCGCTAGGTGAGCGCCGGTAGGTGTCAACTCAGAGATCTTTCTTAGGGTCTCCTTGTTCCTTATGACCATAAAATGCCATGGTTGCGAATTCTTCGAACTCGGTGCCAGTCGACCAGCCTCTAGAATCTTCAGCAGCGCATCATCAGGAATAGCCTTCTCCAGATAATCTCGAATCTCTCGTCTAGTTCTGATGCAAGTTAACGTTTCCATTGCCAGTTCACGGTTAGGCAATTGATAAATCATGCTCGGCAATAACGTTGCTGTGGTTGTTCGGTGGAGTGAGTTGAAGGGGATTCAGGAAGTCCGCGACGTTATGATTCGAAAGGTGATAACTGCACAACCGGCGGCGAGTCTGACGGACATTGCAAAGCTGATGCGCAAGAATCGCATAGGAAGCGTCATCGTAACAAGAGGGAAGAAACCCGTCGGCATTCTCACCGAGAGCGACTTCATCAAGCTTGTTGCGCGAGGATGCGATATGAAGAATGCTCTGGCTGAGGATTACATGAATAGAAACGTCATAACTTGCGACTCCTCGCTCACGGTAATCGATGCATTAATGATTATGCGGAGTGAACGAATCCGCCATCTCCCAGTAGTAAGGAGCCGGAACTTGGTGGGCATCATGAGTATTAGAGATCTAATAGCGGCTACGCAGTTTTTATCCTTTTATGCAATCTAAGCGTCTGTTGTCTTGCGTACCTACTGCGTCTTCAGAGTATGTTTCTCAATAATCCCCCAGAGTTCTTCTTCCAGTGTCGCACCATGCTGGGGCTTCTCAACGAATCTTCCAATCTCACGCCACGCTCGATCATGAACAATTATGGTTGGGATACGTAGGACTCTCATTTCGTCAGCTATGTCACGGTTCTCATCAAAATCAATGACTTTGATGTTCAATGCAGCATTGTTCGCTGCGAGGAAGAGCTTGGCAAGGTAGGGAAGCTGAGTTCGACATTCACCATTCCATTCGGTAGCGAATACGACGAAGAAGTAACGATCTGTCAGGCTCGCAAATTTGTCGACTATCTCAGCTTTCGGCTGATACTCCGGTATCCGCTTCTTAATGGTTTGTTTCACAGTCGGGTTTCTGATATTGTTCACATAATCCCACAAGTTGGGGTGGGGTCCGATAACGTTCCGCAGAAGTGACAAGATATCTACCTACAAGACATCTTCATCGGTTAGCATCAGTGGAAGAAACTTTGCAGCGTCATATTTGCTGCATGAACTCCCTGCACATGTTATTGTTTTGTAATAGTCCCATCGAATCACATATTAGAGTTTTGGGACCAGAACGAGTTTCTTTGCCATCAAGTCGAACTTGCCCTCTGCCGCCCCAGCTTCGGCGGTTCCGTAAACCTCAATTTCTTTTCCAACGAGGCCTAGGAGTTCTTCTTGAGGCAAATTCCTCGTACCTTTGCCTTCCTTCAGTGTGAATTCGCGGATCTTCTGCAGGTCAAGGGTAGTCAAAGTGGCTGCGTCTTGACCAGAGAGGGTCACATCTGCCACCCCTGTACCGTCATCGATTTTAAGCCTCCCCGTTAACACGATCTTTCCGGATTTTTCTGAGTTACAGTGTTGACAGAAGAACTGGTTCTGCACCACAGCCAATTCTGAGCCACACGTCTCACACAACGCCGATACGGTCGATGAGTCGCCTACTTCGAGCACAACGCCCTTGATCCATGTTGAGAGTCCAAGTTCGAGCGCTATTACGTGTCGAATATCTTCCCACGCTGGTCTTTCCTTTATGGGTTCTTCGATCAGCTCTATCTTGGTAAGTGGGATGGAGCTCAGCTCTAATTGGCCGAGCCCCGGTCGTACTCGCAGCCCCATAATTCTTAATCGAGTTCCAGGACGCAGCTTCATCACACTAGCCACCTGTTCTCTCCATACCGAGACCTTTGTTGATCCAGTATCGTCCTGAATGGTGAAAGATGCCACACTGACATTCTCTCCTCTTCCAGTCACGACCTGCCGAGCCAGCGGCTCATCGATGATGGCACCCTCAACAATTATGAGGCCTTTCGAAGTATTCAGCGCATTTAGTTTCGTTACTGGAGGTACTATCTTCTTCTCAGTGGGAGAATTCTCCAGCCTGCTGGAGCTTGTGAGGCTTAGTCGTAGTTCCCCTAAATTCTCACGAACCGATACGCCATAAAGTTCAATCATACCACCTTCCTGCACTTGGCTTACCAGCGCAGCCTTATCGTCCCAAAGCGAGAGTGAGGCGATGCCGGTTTCGTCCGCCACAACGATTGTTGAAACCTTCACAGTCTCATCTGAGGTGCGACGCTTCACTTCACGCGGCTCACCTTTAGTTATCACCGAGACTGTGAGATCCACGGAACCTACCTGTCCTGTCAGTTCGGCGATCCTGAATTTTCTTGGTACAGGCGCCTTAAGGAAATCAGGAGTCGACGAGAGAATTGATGCTTGGCTGCGAGTTTCAATATGGAGTTCCGGTCTTGAGTTTGAGTCGAGTTTCGTCCTTGCGTTTATGATCTGCAATATGCTGCCCTTCTTGAGTTCTCGCAGTTCTTCCGCTTTCTCATTCCATGCGACTACGGGAATTGTCCCAGACTGGTCTGCAAGAATCATGTGAAGGACACTGCCTGTGCGGTTCTCTTTTGAAAATGTATAGTGCCTCGGCTCAGAATCTACTATTCCGACGGCGTTCACTTGATTAGACGCTGTCGTCAAGTCGCCGAGCTGAGTGAAGAGATCCTTGAACTCCGGGAAATCTGTTGACGGTATATCCTGTGGATCGATCTCAATACTACTACGGTCACCAGCGTGGACCTCAGGTTCGTCGGTCAGACCTTGTCGTGTGTAAGCGTGACCAATTCTAACGACTTTTCCCTGCAGGTTGCCGGTTCGTGAGGCAACATCCACATGCCTATCCCATAATGCACAGCGAACTCGTCCGCTTTTGTCGACCAGAATCAACCGCATAACACGACCAGGCGTCCCATCACGTCTTTGGAACTGTTGAGGAGGCCATACTAGCAAAACGCGGCCGGAGATGGAGACGTCGTTTAGTCCGCTCACTAGATTCTTGACTTGCATTCTTCCCAGTTCGGAGCCGCGCGTCTGTATGAGCAGCTCCTCAGCTACGAGTCTTGCCGCGCCTTCGTCTGAAAGTAGTCCTCTGCCTTCTTTCTTCTTCTCCTCGATGAGTGCGAGGATATGATCCTCAGATAGATCTCGCCGTTTGGAAAGTATGTCAACGATTATGGCTTGTACAGTGGACAGGAACGAGTTCACCCGGTTTCAGATTTCCTAGCTAGTTCATCAAACCCGGAAACTAAGTCTTCTGATTGCGAGAGTTACCGGCAATTTGAATCATTCAAGTCTGATACAATGACGTTCTGATTAAGGAACATTAATATACCTGCGCCCATGTGCCCTAAGACAGCGCGGAGGGCGAGCCGACAGCGCGCAGTGTGCAAAGACCCGCACAAAACATTCACGCGTCCTCGCCTTACCGCCTTCACCCTCAAAACATGACACAACGGGCCTCTCGACACATCATCTGAATCAAGTAAGGGAGCCGTACGAAAACTATTCAAGCGGTCTCAGACGAGTCTAATTGAATTCGTTATGGAAGCTCCATACGAGAAAGTTGGCCGAATCGCACATTTCTACTCAAAAGCTGGTGTAGCAGTCCTAGAGTTAACAGGACCACTGAACAAGGGAGACAAGATTGTCATCAAAGGGAGTACCACAAGCATCGAGCAGACCGTCGACTCCATGGAGATTGAACACAAGCAAATTCCGACAGCTCAGGCGGGACAATCCGTTGGCATGAAAGTTGCAGACCGAGTTCGCGAGAACGATATCGTCTACAAGGTAAAGCAAGCCACATAGGACCAAGGCTAGATTCATCTAGATCGAAAATCCACTCTGGGCGTTTGTCCGTCTACGGATGTTGCCGCAAGGTTAGAATAGCGGACAGCGTCTAACCGCCCGGAACAGGGATGTGTGGCGTTAATGTCAGAAGTAGCAATTGAAGGCACAGTCCTAGTCGTGACACCAATCCAGTC
>Ga0315280_10001873_pt1 | contig 35184 bp, 32 predicted proteins | sample YL17G06_40_MG_FD_203697 | JGI IMG/M metagenome (GOLD analysis project Ga0315280, IMG submission 203697) | Sediment microbial communities from Yellowstone Lake, YNP, Wyoming, USA - YL17G06_40 | ecosystem: Environmental > Aquatic > Freshwater > Lake > Sediment | place: USA: Wyoming | collected...
TGGATTACTACACGGGCGTGGTCTTCGAGACCTTCCTGCTGGACCTGCCCGACATCGGCTCGGTGTGCTCGGGCGGGCGCTACAACGACCTGGCCTCGCTGTACACCAAGGAAAAGCTCCCCGGGGTAGGCTCATCGATCGGCCTGGATCGCCTGCTGGCGGCGCTGGAAGAGCTAAAGGCCCTCGAGCCGGTCAGCGCCGCCCCCGAGGTGCTGGTCCTGCTGCTCGATGAGGGCCTGCTGCCCCAGTACCACCGGCTGGCCGCCTCGCTGCGGGAAGCCGGGCTCGCCGCGGAGGTCTACCCGGAGCCGCGGAAGCTGGCGGTGCAGCTCAAGTACGCCGAACGGCGGGGCATCCCCCTGGCCGTATTCTTCGGGCCGGAGGAACGCGCGGGCGGCCGCTACACCCTCAAGGACCTGCGCAGCCGGCGGAGCCACGAAGGCCTCACGGCGCAGGAGATAGCAGGAACCGCTCGACGACTCCTGCAATCGTAGCCAGCGAGCTCGGGGCCATGGCCTGGGGCAGGTCCGCGTGGGTGTGCCACTGGGGGTAATCCAGGTCGATCAGCAGGCAGGTGGCGATGCCTCTCTCTAAAAATGGAAAGTGGTCGCTGATGATGTACCGGACGCGCCTGCCCCGGAAGGCCCGGGGGTCGCTCCGCCTGCCGAGGGCGAACAGCTCCCCGGTCAGCCTCAGGCTGGGCGGGTGCTCCTGCGCGTGGGCATCCACGTCCAGCTCCAGCCCCCGGCCTCCGACCATGTCCAGCGCCAGCACCTCCGCCGTATCATCGTCCAGCTCCTCCTGGCAGTAACGCAGGGCGCCGAAGGCGAACGGCAGGCCGCCGAGCCCGCCCACGTCCTCCGCGTCGAAGAAGACCACGGTCGTGTCCCGGTCGAGCTCGCCCCGCCGCGCGGCCCGGCGCAGCACGGGCAGCAGCCCCAACAGCACGGCCGTGCCCGAGCCCCCGTCGTTGGCGCCGGGGATGGGCTTGCCCCGCAGGCCCGGGTCCGGCTCCCGGTCGGCGATCAGGCGGGTATCGAAGTGCGTGCCCACCAGGACCGGTGGCCGCCGGGGGCGGCGGCTGCGGAAAAGCCCGCTCAAGTTGGCGCAGAGCTCGCGGCCGGAAGGCAGCGGGACCGGAAACTCCTGGACGGTGATACGGTCGGCGAAGGCCTGCAGGCTCCCGGCGAGCCGCTCCCGCAGCTTCCGGTGCCCGGGCAGGCCGGGAGCGCGCGGCCCCAGGGCGACCTGCCAGCGGACCAGCTCCATCAGCGCTTCAGCCGATGGCAAACGCCACCTCTTCCCCCTGCCGGTACAGCCGGACCTCCTTGGCGCCCTTGCGCGAGAAGGTCTCGAAGGCCGCCTCCTCCAGGCAGCGGATGAAAGCGGCATCGATGCCGCGCGCGCCGGTCTCGGCCTTCAGGCTGCGGCCCACGATCAGCTCCAGCACCGGGGCCTCCACCTCGAGCGCGACGCCCTCCAGCCGGAACTCGTTTTGGTACTGCTTGAGCACCCGTTCGGTGAGGATGGTCTTAAGCTCCTCCCGGCTCAGGGCGTTGAAGGGGACGATGCGCTGGAATCGCCCGATCAGCTCGGGCAGGAACCCGTAGTTCTGGAAGTGGCGCACCAGGTTGACCTCTTCCTCGGTGTAGGACACGGCGATGCGCTCCGGGTCGCCGGCGAGCGGGAGCCGGCCGAACCCGATGTGCTCGTCGCCGCCACGCTCGATCAGGACCTTCAGGCCGGAGAAGGCGCCGCAGCCGATGAACACGATGTCCGCGGTGGGGATCACCGTCTTGGGCGAGTAGTCCGAATGGCCGAACTCCGCGGGGACCAGGATCTCCGTGGATTCCAGCATCTTCAGCAGCTCGCGCTGCACTCCCAGCCCGGAAACGTCCTTGGTCGTGCCCGCGCCGGCGAACACCGCATTGTTCTGCCCCGAGGCGATCTTGTCGAACTCGTCCAGGCAGACGATGCCGATCGAGGCCAGCAGGGGATTGAAGCGGGCGGCGTACAGCAGATGGGTCAGGATGGTGACCACGTCCTGGCCCACGTAGCCGGTTTCCGAATAGCCGGTCATGTCGGTGATCACCGTGGGCAGGCCGAGCATCTCCTTGAACAGGAGCTCCACCAGGAAGGTCTTGCCGCAGCCGGTGGGGCCCACGAAGAGCATGTTGGTCTTGGTCGGCAGGGCATCGCGGCGGATTCCCTGCAGGTACACCTTGCGCAGCCGCGAGACGTGCCGGTAGGCCCAGAGGCAGACCGATTTCAGCGCCCGCTCCTGGCCGATGTAGCCTCTCTTGCGGATCAGCGAGCACAGCTCCACCGGGGAGTGCGGGGGGATCGAGGACACGAAATGCCGCATCTCAGCCTCCCGCCCCTCGTGCCGCGGGAAGGGGTGAGCCTGCCTGGCTGTCATCGATAAAAGTTTATACCAGGCCCCCGGGGCCGACAAGGGAGGCGCCAAAGCGCCTTGCTCTCGCTCCCCGCGTAAGCGCGCGCTACTGCGCGGGGAGGCGCGGGGCGCGTTGCCGCTCCCCGCCGTCCTGGTGTACCATGGGCCGTGAACCCAGCCGACCTGCCCGTCTACCAGCAGAAGGACCGCATCCTGGCCGCCCTGGATGGGCACCAGGTGATCGTGGTGCAGAGCCCCACCGGTTCCGGCAAGACCACCCAGATCCCCCAGATCCTCCTGGATGCCGGCTACGCGCAGGCCAAGATGATCGGGGTCACTCAGCCGCGGCGCATCGCCGCCGTTTCGGTGGCCGGCTTCATCGCCCGGCAGAGGGGGGTGACCATCCCCCAGACCGTCGGCTACAAGATGCGCTTCGAGGACCGCACCGACGCCGACACGCGCATCAAGATCATGACCGACGGGATCCTGCTGCAGGAGATCAAGGCCGACTACTCGCTGTCCCGCTACGGGGTGATCATGGTGGATGAGGCGCACGAGCGCAGCCTGAACATCGACTTCAGCCTGGGGCTGCTGAAGAAGGTCCTGGAGCAGCGCCCGGAGTTCAAGGTGATCGTTTCCTCGGCCACGATCAACGCCGAGGTCTTCGCCGAATACTTCGACGAGTGTCCGATCGTGACCATCGAGAGCTCCATGTTTCCGGTGGAGCTGCACTACGAGCCGCCCAATCCCGAGTCGGGACCGGAGGGCCTCCTGGACAAGATCGCGGAGATCGTACAGCGGACAGTCCGCTCCGATCCCGGAACGGGCGATATCCTGATCTTTCTGCCCGGCGAGGGCGCCATCAAGTCCTGCCTGACCCAGCTTAAGTCCCTGCCGGTTTCCCGGCGCCTGGAGGTTCTCCCGCTGTATTCCCGCCTGTCCTCGGAGGAACAGGAGAGGGTCTTCCTGGACTACCCGGGCAAGGTCAAGGCGATCGCGGCCACCAACATCGCCGAGACCAGCGTCACCATCGATGGGGTCACCACCGTGATCGACAGCGGCCTGGCCAAGGTCAACTATTACAACAACCAGAACTTCACCTCCTCCCTGATCGAGATCCCCATCTCCAAGGCCTCGGCCAACCAGCGCCGCGGCCGGGCGGGGCGGACCCGTCCCGGGGTCTGCTACCGCCTGTACACCCGCAAGGACTACGAGGCCCGCCCGCTGTTCAGCACCGAGGAGATCCACCGCACCGACCTCTCCGAGGTGGTGCTGCGCATGGCCGAGCTGGGCATCCGGGACTTCGAGCGCTTCGACTTCGTCTCTCCGCCGAACCGGGCCGGCATCCTCTCGGCCATCGAGACCCTGAAGCTCCTGGATGCCCTGGACGAAGAGCCGGAACTCACCTCCATCGGCCGGCAGATGCTGGCCTTCCCCATCCTGCCCAAGTTCTCCCGCATCCTGGTGGAAGCGATCCGCAGATACCCCTCGGTGCTCGAGGAGGCGCTGGTGGCGGTGAGCTTCCTGTCCAGCCGCACTCCCTTCATTCTTCCGCCGGGAGAGGAGCTGGAGGCCCGCAAGGCCCATCACTCCTTCCGCGACCCGCAGGGGGACTTCGTCTCCTACCTCAAGGTGTACGAAGCCTTCCGGCGCAGCCGTGACCCGAAGCGCTTCTGCGAGCGCAACTACCTGGACCTGCGCACGGTGGAGGAGATCGTGAACATCAAAACTCAGCTCGAGGAGATCCTGGCCGAGCAGGGCATCCCGGTGGGCTCGGGAGGCCCAACGTCCGACTACCTGTGCGCCATCGCCCGGGGCCTGATCCAGTTCGTCTGCGTGGCCAGCGGCCGCGGGTCGTACAAGTCCCTCACGGCGGGCCGGATCCATATCCACCCCGGCTCGGTGATGTTCCGCGAGAACCCCCGCTACATCGTGGCCGGGGAGATCGTGCGGACCACGCGCATGTACGCCCACTCCGTGTCTCCGCTGCGACGGGAATGGCTCCCGCGCATCTCCCCGGAGCTGCTGGCCGGGCTGACCGGCGGCGAACGGCGGGCGCGCTCCCCGCATAAGCGCGCGCTATTGAGCGGGGAGCGGCGGGAACGCGGCGAGCGGGCCGAGGTCCGGGCCGAAAAGCGCGACTTCACCAACAACATCAAGATCGGCAGGGAGGTGTTTCAGGTGCTGAGCGAAAAGGGCGGGAAGAAGACGGCGGTCCTGCCCTGGGAGCGTATCCGCCCCGTGGCCGAGGGGCTGGACCGCGACCTGGCGGCCGGCTACCAGAAGCTGAGCGGCAAGGTCGTGTTCGAAGGGTTCGAGCTGCTCGGCGGCATGCGCCTATCCACGATCCTGCGCCTGGTCCCGCGCCTCCAAATGGAGCGGGGCATCCTGGCCCGGCCGGCCGAGGAGCCGTTCGGCGAGCCTCCGCCGGACTTCGCGGAGCGGCTGGCGGACCTCCTGCGCCCCTGCCGCCTGAAAAGGCGCACCAAGAAGCTGGGCTTCCTGGCGCTGTTCACCGACGGCCAGGGCAGCTACTGGTTCAAGGGCACGCGCAACTACCTGAGCGCCCTGAGGGAGAGCCTGTACAGCCTGGAGAGCCTGGCCGATGCCCCGGCGGACCGTATGCCCCACGCCGAGCAGGTCAACGCCGTGTACCGGGCCCTCTCCCAGCAGCTGGAGGAGCTGTAGGGGCGTGCGGAGAAGATGGGGATATCGGCGATGGGCATCCTGAGCGAAGTCGAGTCCTGGGTCGAATCGAATCGGGAGACGATCCTGCGTACGATCTGCGAGCTGGTGCGGATCCGCACGGAAAACCTGCCCCCGGGCGGCAATGAAAAGCCGGGGCAGGAATATCTGTACCGCCTGGCCGCCGGGTTCCTCCCGGAACACGACCTGGACCTGTTCGAGATCGATGAGGTACCCGGGATCCGGGAGCACCCGCTGTTCTTCCCCATGATCGATGGTCAGGAGAGGATCTACCGTGAGCGGCCGATCCTGGTGGCGCGCCTGGCGGGCTGCGGCGGGGGGCGCTCCCTGGCCTTCACCGGGCACATGGACACCGTGCCCACCTACGGCCAGAGCTGGAAAGTCTTCCCGGACCCGTACAGCGGCCGGATCAAGGACGGCCGGCTCTACGGGCGCGGCGCCCTGGACATGAAGGCCGGTACGGCCAGCGGATTTTTGGCCTTGAAGTGCCTGCACGACCTGGGCGCCTGCCTGAAGGGCGACGTGTACGCGGAAAGCGTGGTCGACGAGGAGAACGGCGGGGTGAACGGCACGGTGGCCGCCCGCCTGCGCCGCCCCGGCATCGACTTCGCCCTGCTGGCCGAGCCCTCGTTCCTTACGGTGGGCATCGAGTCCATCGGCGGAAGCGACTGGAAGGCTTCGGTCAGCGAAGAAAGCCCCGGAGGCATCGGGACGGACGTGGAGCTGCCCAACCCGATCTACAAGCTGAGCCGGCTGGCCTTAGCCCTGGAGAAGTACGACCGCCGTCTCGCCTCTTTGAGGCCGCCGGAAACCTACGACCCGGGCATGCACATCAGGCTCCTGACCTACCAGCTTCACTCCGGCGGGGCCAGCTACGCCGAGTCGGGAGGCGTGCCGACCGCCGGCCACATCTTCTTCTGGCAGGAGATGTACTCCTATTGGAACGAGGCCGAGGCGCGCCGCGACCTGCAGGAGTTCCTAAAAGAGGAGCTGGGGGCCCTGCCGGAGTTTCGGGAGGGCCTTCCCCGGCTGGAGACGGTGATCCGCTTCCTGGAAGGGCACCGCACCGACCGCAGCCATCCGGCCCTCTCCTCGATCCGCAGGGCGTACAGCCGGCTCGGGCTGGAGTACGAGGAGAAGGGCATCCCCTTCGCCACCGACGCCTTCGCCTTCCGCAAGTGCTCGAACACCGAGGTGGCCATCGTCGGGCCCGAGGGCGCCAACCTCCATGGCCTGGACGAGTACGTGGAGGTCGAAAGCGTCCTCAGTCTGGTGAAGATCATGGCCCTCACCGCCCTGGACTACTGCGCAGAATAGAAATAGCGCTCGCTAACGCGGGGAGCAGCGAATAGTGACGTGCGGCGAGCTAGACCGACCTCTTGGTCAGGTCGACCAGGATCTCCTCTTTGCCCAGCGCGGAGCGGCCCACCACGCTGCGGCGCTGGAACTCCTGGATGGTGGCCGAGGTCTCCTTCTCCTCGATGCCCAGGTGCATCTTGGCCCACTCCAGGAACTCCGCCACCTTGACCCGGTGGCCCTTGAAGGTGGGGATGCCCTTCTCGCCGGCGTACTGCCGCAGGCCGGCCAGGATCTGGTTCTGGCGGTTGGTGCTGGTCAGGTTCTGGATGATGGAGTCGCTCTTGCGCAGGCGCTCGGAGAGCACCAGGATCATCTTCTTGGCGAAATCCGGGTTGCGCTCGATCATGGCCATGAACATGGCCTCGTTCAGGGCCAGCATCCGGCTGGCCTTGGTGGCCACGGCGGTGGCCGAACGCGGCTTGTTCTCGATGATGGCCATCTCGCCGAAGATGTCGCCGCGCTTGAACGTCGTGAGGGTTTTGGCGGCGCTCATCGAGGTGCGCTTGCGGATCTCCACCTCTCCCTCGATGATGATGAACATCTCATCGCCCGCTTCCCCTTCGCTGAAAATCACCTGACCGGGCTCGTAGGACTTCACGGATTTCTGGTATAGATTCCTGCCGACCTTCATGTTTCCCCCGTGCCCGTGCGGGCGGCCAGTGCGGCCCGAATGGCCTCCTCCTCCACCTCGCGCACCTCCGCCTCTCCGACCTTGCGCAGCAGCACCAGGCGCAGGCGGCCGCCCTGTTTCTTCTTGTCCGCCCGCATGGCTTCCAGCAGCCTCTCGGCCGATACCCCCCGCGGAGTCTCCAGCGCGTACCCGTAGCCGCGCAGCAGGCCTGTCAACCGAGTGGCCAGCCCCCGGCCGCTCACCCCGAGCCGGACCCCCAGGTCCAGGGCCCGGGCCAGGCCCCAGGCCACGGCCTCGCCGTGGCTGTAGCGGCGGAACCCGGTGGCGGATTCCAGGGCGTGAGCGAAGGTATGCCCCAGATTCAGTATCGAGCGCAACCCGGCCTCCCTGAAGTCATTCTCCACGATCCTGCCTTTCACGGCAAGGCAGTGGAATACCACCTGCTCCAGGACGCCCGGCTCGCCCCGCAGAACCTCCACCCTCCGCTGCTCCAGCAGCTCCAGCAGCTCCTCGTCGCCGAGCAGGGCGGTTTTCAGGGCCTCGGCCAGCCCGGCCGCCAGCTCGCGGCGCGGCAGGGTGGCCAGCACGGGGATGCACAGCCGCAGCTCCTCGGCCGGGTAGAAGGTGCCGACCGCGTTCTTGGCGCGCTCCAGGTTGATGGCCGTCTTGCCGCCCAGGGCCGCATCCACCATGGCCAGGAGGCTGGTGGGGTAAAGGGTCAGGCGGCAGCCGCGCATGTACAGCGAGGCGGCGAACGCGGCCAGGTCGCAGATCACCCCGCCGCCCAGCCCCACGATGCGGCCGTCCCGCCCCAGCCCGGCCCGCAGGGCCCCCTTCAATATCCGCTCCGCCCCGCGCCAGGTCTTGCCGCACTCCCCTGGCGGCAGCACCAGGACCCCACGCGCCCCGGCCCCGTGCAGCCGGTACACGTTGCGGTCGAACACGCAGAGCGCCTGGGCCGGCTCGCCGAGCCCTCTAAAATCCAGCTCCCCGACGAACGACACCCTGGTCGAATACTCGCCGAACCGGAAGTGAAAGGCCTCATTCATTCGATCTTCCCCCCCAGGGCTCGAAAGGCGCCTAGGAAATCGGGGAAGGAGACCATGGCCGCCTCGAACCCCCGCACCTCCACCCCGGCCGGGATGCCGCTGGCCAGCACCGCCGCGGCCATGGCGATCCGGTGGTCCCCGCCGGGATCCACGCGGCCGAAGCTCAACTGTTGCGGTCCTTCCACGGCGAACCCGTCGGCGAAGGGCTCCATCCGTCCGCCCACGGCGGCCAGCAGGCGGGCCGCGGCCTGCAGGCGGTCGGATTCCTTGTGCTTCAGCTCCTGCGCCCCGCGGACCACGGTCCGCCCCCGGGCGAAGGCTCCCAGCACGGCCAGCAGCGGCACCTCGTCGACCAAGGATGGAATCTCGGCGGCCGAGACCTCGGTCCCCTGCAGGGCCGCGGGGCGCAGGTGCAGGCGGCCTACCGGCTCTCCCCCCTGGCTTTCCTGCGGCTCGAGCTGGATTGAGGCGCCCATGCGCCGCAGCACCTCCACGAAACCGAGGCGGGTGGGGTTCAGGCCGCAGCCGTCGACCTCCAGCTCCCGCCCGCTGATCAGCGCCGCCGCCAGGAAGAAGGCGGCCGAGGAGGGATCGCCGGGCACCCGCAGCTCGAAGGCGGGGATCGAAGCCGGCGGAGAGCAGATCAGCCGATCCCGCTCCCGGCGCAGGGGGACGCCCAGGAAGGAGAAGAGGCGCTCCGTGTGGTCCCTGGAGCCGAGCTGGCCGCCCAGGCTGCTCTCGCCCTCGGCCCGCAGCGCGGCCAGAAGCAGGGCGCTCTTGACCTGGGCGCTGGCCACCGGCAGCTCGTAGCGCAGGGGGGCGAGCGAGCCGCCCCCCGGAAGCAGGCTGAGCGGCGGGAGCCTTCCGCCGGCGCGTCCCTCGATACGGGCGCCCATGGCGCGCAGCGGCTCCACCACGCGAAGCATCGGGCGGGAGCGCAGGGAGCCGTCACCGGTGAGCACCGCGTACAGGGGCAGGCCGGCCAGAAGGCCGCACAATAGGCGCATGGTGGTTCCCGAGTTCTGCGCGTCCAGGACCCCGGCGGGCTCGGCCAGATCCCGCAGGCCCCGGCCGGCGATTCTCCAGCGCGCCGGCTTGCCCGCCCCACCCGCCTCCTCGGCGATGTTCACCCCGAGGGCGGCCAGGCACCCGCGGGTGGAGAGGCAGTCGCCGATGGCCAGCGGGTTGGCCACCGTGCATTCGCCCTTGGACACGGCGGCCAGCATCAGGGCACGGTGGGTGATCGACTTGTCGGGCGGGGGCGTCATCCGCCCCCCCAGACCGAGGGGCGCGCTGAAGTGCAGGGTCATTGCCGGGTCCAGCTCTCGCGCAGTTCGATGATGGGCTGCTGGATGCGCAGTTTGGCGATGGCCCTTTCCTGGATCTGCCGCACCCGCTCCCGCGTGATGCCCAGCAGCCTGCCGGTCTCCTCCAGGGAGTAGGGACCCTCCCCGTCCAGCCCGAAGCGAAGCTGGATGATCCGGGCCTCCCTGCGGCTGAGCCGCTGCAGGACCTGGTGCAGGCTGTCCTGGAGGGCGATGATGAAGGCCCGCTCGAAGGGCTCGGGGGAGTCGCTGTCCCGGATCAGGTCGGCGAGCCGGGTCAGGTTCTCGTCGTCCACCGGCAGGTCCAGGGAGGTGATCTCCTGGGACAACTTCTCCACCTGCTTGATCTTCTCCACGTTGACGTTCATGTAGCGGGCCAGCTCGGCGTCGGAGGGGCTGCGCCCGAGCTCCTGGGTCAGATGCTTGGCCACCAGGTAGCACTTCTTGATCGTATTCAGCATGTGGATCGGGATGCGGATCATCCGGCCCTTGTCCGCCAGCGCCTTGATGATCGCCTGGCGGATCCACCAGGTCCCGTAGGTGGTGAAGCGGCAGCCTTTCTTGTAGTCGAAGCGCTCCACCGCCTCGATCAGCCCGATATTGCCCTCATCGATCAGATCAAGCAGGCCGAGGCCCCGGTACTGGTAGCGCTTGGCGATCGAGACCACCAGGCGCAGGTTGGCGGTGATCATCCGGCACTTGAGCCCGACCAGCTCCTGCTCGGCGAGGACCCTCTCCCGCACGTATTCCCGGAAGCCGATCCGCCGGCGGGCGACCCGCCGCTTCAGCAGCTCCAGCCTGCGCCGGGCCCGCTCGATGCCCCGTCCGATCTCCTGCTCCTCCGCGGGACTAAGCAGGGGGTGGCGGGCGATCTGCCTGAGGTACAGGGCCAGCGGGTCGGCGTCCGGGGCGGGGCCTTCAGGGCTGCGGACGGGAGGGATCTCCTGGTAATCGAGCGAGTCCTCTGAACCGCTCGGGATGTTTCGGTCTATCTCCACCCTCAGCTCCGGGGAGCCTGTGAAGGATCCACGGGAACCCCGTCGCGATAAACCAGGAAGTACAGTTGCGGAATGCCCTGGTGGGCGTTCTTACCCAGCAGCCCGATCTCGGTGCCTTGTTGCACGCGGTCCCCCACAGTCACCAATGTCTCTTCGTTGCCGGCGTAAACGTAAGTATACCCGTTTTCGGCCTCGATGAGTACCACCCGGCTGAAGCCCCGGTACGGCCCGACCCAGACCACCCGTCCGGGAGAGACGGACAGCACCCGGTCTCCGGCCTTGCCGTAGATCAGGGCGCCGGTGATCCGGCCGCTCAGGGCTTCGCGCCTCCCGGGGTGGGGCCAGAAGAGCGGGCCGGCGGCGGGCGGGGCCTCCTTTTCCTGGAGGCTGCCCCGGCTGCCCGAGGCTGCCGGCAGGAAGAGCCTGCACCCGACCTTGAGCGTGGCCTTCGGCCCGATCCCGTTCAGCCTGGCCAGCTCTTCCAGCTCCACGCCGTGCCCGCGGGCGATACCGTACAGGGTGTCTCCCTTGCGGACCGTGTAGCCGGCCGGAATTTCGATGGTGCTGCCCTCTCGGAGCTGGCCCGGGTTCTTGATCTGATTGTAGGCTTGCAGCACGGAGACCGGGACGTCGAAGCGCCGGGACACCTGGTACAGGGTGTCGCCTTTGCGGAGCACGTAGCTTCCCTGCCCGGCAAGCTGCAGGGCCTGGAGGAGCAAGACCAGGCAGAGGAGGGCTCCGGTACGGCGCATAGAGGGAACCTACCCCAATCTTCGGCTTACCCCCGGATAATCTGAATCTGCGTCGCCTCTCGGGCTGGGCGGATTTGAACCGCCGTCCTCTCCTTCCCCGCCCGCGTTTCAGCTCAGATGTCACTGTATAACATTGACCTACATCTGTCAATAAATTAAAAAATTTACAGATTTTTACGTAAATGAGGTATAATGTTAGACAGATTTATGAATAACGAAAAGAAAATTCGAATCGGAGCCCGGCTACCTGAATTTCTTCATGACTGGCTCACCGAACGAGCGAAACGGTATCATGCCAGTGATTTTACCGCCGCCCTGGTCACCGTTCTTTTAAAAGCGCGCGAGGTAATAAACGAAGAAGAAAATTGGATAAGACAGAAGCGCGGGGGAAAAGAAAAAATCGGTGAAAACTTGGTGCGTTTAGGCAAAATGAAAAAGGAAGATGCGGAAAACGTTCTTCGAGTGCAAAGGGACAAATACAGCTATAGCAGGCGATTCGGAGAAATCGCCGTGGAGATGGGAATCCTGGATCAGAAGACTCTGGATGATTATTTAGAGGGCAAGACTCTGAAACTATAGTTTGTGGAAGAAACCCCTGAGAGAATAACCGACCGCTTCATCATCCAGAATGCGGAATATGCCCTCGGATCTGCCTCGCGCGAATGGCAGGCCTGAATATGGAAGCAATTCGTGCTGCTCAAAGTCTCAGGCAATTGGGAGCCTACAAGCTATAATCATTACTTCAGCGAGTTCTGGGATATCTTCTGCGCACGCAAGAGAGGGTGGAATCGGGTCTATTTCATCATCGACGCAAACGACATGGACATCAAAACAGAGGAGTTTCGACGCTATTTAAAGGAAAGCTGGATTCATCTGCTGGACCGACAAGATCTGTCAATATGCCTGGTGGAAGCCAAGGCGATGAAGCGCCTGATCTGGAGCTCCATCTTTCAATTGCTCGGTAAAAGGGATCAAATTCTGATCGTCAAAGACTTATACGAAGCATTTGCCTGGATCGGCGGGCAACGCGTAAGGAATGGAGCGTAGATCGAATTAGAGGGAGAACGGCCATGGCTGCAATAAAGGGCGTTCTCAATAAACCCATACCTGAAACACCGATTGCAGTCTTTGATTTGGAAACCACGGGCTTGAAGGCGGGAGCCGATCGCGTGGTAGAGGTCTCTGAGGTCCGAATTGATCCGGGGAATGAGCCAGGGCTTCTATTGGATTCATTGGTAAATCCGAACCGCAAGATGGCCGCAATAAAGATCCATGGTATCACCGAAGAGGATGTGAGGGATGCACCCAGGTTCGAGGACATCGCCGGTGAGCTATTGCGCTCGCTCTACGATTGCGCGCTCGCCTCTTATAACCTCTATTTTGACATAGGATTTCTCCAGTACAAGCTTGGCCGGATCTGCTTCCCTGATCTTCCGCCCTGCCCTCGCAGATAAGGCCTCGTCATACTTATTTAAATCTATTTGGCCGGCTTGCGAGGCTCTTACGGTTGAGCTATTATGGCCGAGAATAATCTGTAGATGGTCATTTCAAGGAGGGGTGGCATGGCATTCCGCTATGCTTTCGACGAAAGAAAGGCCACGCAGGCTGCTGGCTTAATTATTTCAAAAGCCGGTGGATCCCTTAACTACATGAAGCTTATTAAACTACTCTATTTAGCCAATCGCGAAGCTTTCCGTAGATGGGGTCGACCGATAATTCCCGATAGCTATTTTTCGCTTCCGAAAGGGCCGATTCTATCTACTGTACTTAATCTGATCAATGAGGAACCTCCTCCCGGAACGGATTCTTTCTGGATCAAGCATATCTCGGCGCCAGATGCATACAAAGTGCATCTGATAGGCGATCCCGGCACCGATGAATTGAGCTCGATTGAAATGAGTATTTTAGACAATGTCGTCAAGCGTTACCGTGAAATGGATGAATGGAAGCTGGTGGAGTGGTGTCACAGAAACTTGAGCGAATGGAGAAATCCTCAGGGATCATGTATCGAGATCCCGCCAGAGCAGATCCTCAAGGCTGTTGGGTGGGATTCCGCCGCGATTAAACCTCATTTGGAAGAAGAAGAGCAATATCAGATAGAAGGGCAAATTCTCCATAAAGCTTGAGATGCAGGCCGGCGATACCTTTTTTCTTTCCGCCCGAGACAATAGAAAATCGCATCTGTATGTGATTATTTCCCATACGAACACGAATGGATGCGTGTTATGTGTGAGTTTCTCGTCAACCTATCCAGGATTTGCAGATAAGGCGTGCGTCATTCAGCCGGGGCAATATGAATTCAAGTTTATCAAGCGTTCAACCTTCGTAGATTATGGACAAGCAAAAGAAATCGACACCACTATGATGCGAATCAATATACAAGGAGGACACTGGACGCAAGGTGAAAGCATCCCCGAAGCGCTACTCCGCAAGATTCAGGAGGGAGCTCGAAAAAGCGCGTTTCTGCCACAGAAGTTTCAAGCCTATTTCCCCCTCTTCCAATGATCAGATCTGCAGGTGATGAAAGAATTATTGCGAAATGTAGAGATCTGAGGGTAAAAAGTGACCGACCTAAAATTACCGTTTGTAGATCTTTAAGAGGTAATGAATTACTCGGGCTGGGCGGATTTGAACCGCCGCCCTCTCGGTCCCGAACCGAGCGCGCTAGCCGCTGCGCTACAGCCCGCAAACGCAAAAAAACCCCCAAGGACGGGGGTTTCGGGAGCGACGGGGTTTGAACCCGCGGTCTCCGGCTTGACAGGCCGGCGCGATAACCAGACTTCGCCACGCCCCCTTGATTGCAAACCTACTATACTTATCCGCGGCCCCCGTGTCAAGTTCTGCCGGACCCGAGCGAATTGACATGATTCGGGCATCGGTGCTAAGGTGGCCGCCAAGGAAACAACATGCCATCACGAGAGTTCAGGCGGGCGATGCGCCGCAAGGACCAAAGCCAGGGAAACATCGTCGAGAAGAAGCGCGAGCGCCACCCGCTCATCTACGGTTTCAGCCTCCTGATCCTGGTCATCATCGTCGTGACCTTCATCGGCACGCCGGCGGTCCGTAACCGCTTCGGCGGCGGCGGTTCCAAGATCGTGTTCGGTTCCTACCAGGGTCACCCGATCGAGTACTACCCCGGCAACTACCTGTCGGAGCGCAAGGACGTGCTGGCCGAACAGATCCGCCAATCCGGCCAGAAGGAGGACATCGAGGTCCAGGCCTACCAGGTCTGGCGAACCGCCTTCGACCAGACCGTGGCCCACGAGGCCATGCTGCTCCAGGCCGAGCAGAGCGGGGCCTGGGTTTCCGAAGACGCGGTAGACAAAGCCCTGATCGCCTCCGGACCCTGGACCCAAGGCGGGGTGTTCAATGAAGACCGCTACCGCGCCACCTCCAACGCGGAAAAATACGCCTACCGCAAGCTGTTCCGCGAGCAGCTTCTCGACGAGCAGTTCCAGCGCGACCTGTTCCTCAACCAGCGCTTCAGCCGCAAGGAGATCGACTTCTTCAAGGACATGGTCGCCGAGCAGCGCAAGTTTTCCTTCGTCAGCTTCCCCTTCGCGAGCTATCCGGACAGCGAGCTAACGGCCTACGGCGAGAAGAACAAGGACAAGTTCCGGCGCATCAAGCTGAGCCAGATCCTGATCAAGTCCAGCGAAACCGAGGCTTTGGAGATCCGCAAGAAACTGGAGGACCGCACCGCCAGCTTCGAGGAGATGGCCAGGGCCCACTCCAAGGACGCCTACGCCGAGAAGGGCGGCGAGGCCGGCTGGCGCTACTTCTACGATCTGGAGGCCGACTTCGAGGACAAGAAGCCTCTGGAGGGGGTCATGGGTCTGGAGGAAGGGGCCTACTCCCCGGTGCTCAAGAACCGCTTCGGCTGGGTGATCTACCGCTGCGATTCCCCGGCCCTGCAGCCGGACTTCAGCCTCCCGGAGACGCTGCAGGTGGTGCGGGACTACGTCATGCGCTACGAGAAAGGCCAGGTGGAGGACTACTTCGTCAAAAAGGCCGACGCCTTTACCGCCCGCACCCGGGACGTCGGTTTTCTCGGCGCCGCCCTGAGCCAAAACCTGACCACCTACGAGACCGAGTTCTTCCCCTTGAACTACCAGGGGTTCTACTTCCTGACTCCGGTGCGGGCCAAGGGCGATAAGGCAAACCTCGCCTCAGCCGGCTACAACGAAGACTTTTTCAAGAAGGCCTTCGCCCTGGCCCCGGGGGCCGTATCTTCACCCGTGCTCTTGGACGACCAGGTGGTGGTGCTGCGCCTCGACGAGGTGCGCAAGCCGCCGCAGAACGAGCTGGACCTGATGGAGCGCTTCCACGCCTATTTCGCCCAGCAGACCCTGCAGGCCGACTTGCAGAACGCCCTGCTGAAGCCCGAGTACATCAAGGACGACTTCAACCAGGTCTTCTATACCTACATCTTCCCCAAGCAGCGATGAACCGGGGCGAGCCCCGCCTGGCCGACACCGGGCGGGGCTTCACCATCCTGTATCGCGAGCGAAATCTTTACTCCCCTGAGGACCCGCTCGGCGGGGCGCTGAAACGGGCCGCCGCGGCCCGCCTGCTGGCCCGCTCTCTGGTGTTCGTCCCGGGAGTCGGCCTGGGCTACGGCCTGGAGGAGCTGCTGCGCGCGCTGCCCGAGGCCAGCCAGCTTTTCTGCGTGGAGACCGACCCCAGCCTGATGGCCCTGGCCCTCCGGGGGCCCGTTCCCCTGCCCCGCGATCCGCGCCTGACCCTGCTCGCCACGGATAGCCCCCGGGAGGCGGCCGAGGCCCTGCGGGCCCTGGGGCTGCACCGCTTCCGCCGCCTGCAGACCGTGGTCCTCTGCGGGTCCTACCATCTGGACCGGGAGGGCTACGAGGCGATCCGCCAAGCCTTGGAAGAAGAGATCCGCCTATTCTGGCAGAACCGCCTCACCCTGGCCCACCTGTCGCGGCTGTGGCTGCGCAACCTGTTCACCAACCTGGCCTCCATCCCCCGCTCCGGATTCAGGACCGAGCCTGCCGGAGCGCGGCCGATCCTCGTGGCCGGGGCCGGCCCCTCGCTGGACCGCTGCCTGCCGGAGATCCTGCGGGTACGCTCCCGGGTGACCCTGCTGGCCGCGGATACGGCGCTTCCCGCCCTGGCCGAAGCCGGCTGCCCTCCGGATTGGGTGTTCGCCCTGGAGGCCCAGCAGGCCAACCTCGAAGATTTCCTGCCCAACCGGGACCCGGGCCTGCACCTGCTGTGCGACCTGACCTCGGCTCCGGCCGTGGCCCGCCTGTTTCCCCGGAGGTTCTTCTACTGCACCCGCTTCCACCCCCTGGCCCTGTTCGACCGCCTGGCCGCCGCAGGTCTGCTTCCCCCGGAGCTGCCGCCCCTGGGCTCGGTCGGCGTGGCCGCGGTCCAGGCGGCGCTGGGCCTGACCTCCGGGCCGGTTCTGCTGGCCGGGCTGGACTTCGCCTACCCGGGCGGCAGGACCCACGCCCGCGGGACCCCCGCCCACCGCCGAACGCTGGCCGCCTGCTTCCGGTTCAGGCCCCCGGGCCTGGACGCGTACGAGGCGCTCCTGGCCCGCCCACTGCTCGAGCTGCGCTCGGTAGCGGGCAAACCTCTGCGCAGCGACCTGGTCCTGCGCTCCTACGCTCTGCAATTGGGCCGGATCGTTGAGGCATCCGGCCGCGTGTACGACCTGGGAGGGTTGGGGCTGCCCGCCGGAGCGGCGCCGATCTCCTCCGCCCGGGAGCTGGACGCCCTGCTCGGCCGTCCGGCGCCGGCGCCCGCCCCCGCTCCGCCCGTCTTTCGGCCGGCCCGGGCCGCGGTCGAGGCGTTCCTGCGCGCCGAGCTGGAGCGGCTGCTTCGGGCGGAAGAGGCGCTGGCCGGCGCGCTGCAGGCGGCGCGGCGGGGCGAGCCGGCGCCGGCCGGGCCGAAGCTGGCCGACGCGCTCCGGGAGGTGGAATACGTGCAGCTCCCCGTGCCGGAGGCCGATCCGCGGCGGCTGGCCGCGCCGGGCAACCTGGCCTTGGCTGCGGCCCACGCCCGCTCGCTGCGGGCCCTGCTGGAGCGGCTACTCTCCTGAAAGCCTCAGCACCGAGAGAAAGGCGCTCTGGGGCAGCTCCACGCCGCCGACCATCTTCATCCGCTTCTTGCCTTCCTTCTGCTTCTCCAGCAGCTTGCGCTTGCGGGTGATGTCTCCGCCGTAGCACTTGGCGGTGACGTCCTTGCGGAAGGGCGAGACGGTCTCGCGGGCGATGATCTGGCTGCCGATCGCGCCCTGGATGGGGATCTTGAACTGCTGCCGGGGGATCTCCTGGCGCAGCTTCTCGCAGACCCCGCGGGCCCGCGGGTAGGCGTTGGGCCGGAACACGAGTTGGGACAGGGCGTCGACGGGCTTGCCGTTGATCAGGATGTCCAGGCGCACGATGTCCGCCGGCCGGTAGCCGCCCACCTCGTAGTCGAAGCTGGCGTAGCCCCGGCTCAGGGACTTGAGCCGGTCGTAGAAATCGAACACCACCTCGGCCAGGGGCATCTCGTAGGCCAGCTCCACCCGCTTCTCGTCCAGGTAGCCCAGGTTTTTCTGCTCCCCGCGCTTCTCCAGGCAGAGGCTGATGATGCTGCCCACGTAGGCGGCCGGGGTGATGATCGTGGCCCGGATGTAGGGTTCCTCGCTGGCCAGGATCAGGCCGGGGTCCGGAAAGTTCACCGGGTTATCGATGCAGCGGACCTCCCCGGTGCGCATCGTGACCCGGTAGCGCACCGAGGGGGCGGTGAACACGATCGACAGCCGGAACTCCCGCTCGATGCGCTCCTGCACGATCTCCAGGTGCAGCAGGCCCAGGAACCCGCAGCGGAAGCCGAAGCCCAGCGCCGCCGAGGAGTCCTTCTCGTACACCAGGGAGGCGTCGTTGAGCTTGAGCTTCTCCAAGCCGGCGGCGAGCTCCTCGTAATCGTTGGCGTCGACCGGATAGATCGAGGAGAAGACCACCGGCTTCACCTCGCGGAACCCGGGCAGGGGCGCGGCGCAGGGCCGCTCGTGGTCGGTGACCGTGTCCCCGACCCGGGTGTCGGAGACGGTCTTGATCCCGGCGCACAGATAGCCGACCTCGCCGGCGGAAAGCTGCGGGACGGGCCGGAGCTGGAGCTGGAAGATCCCGGTTTCGTCGACCTGGTAGGCGGCGCCGTTGGACCAGAACCGGATCATCTGTCCCGGCCGCATGCCGCCGGAAAAAAGACGCACGTGCACGATGACCCCGCGGTAGGGGTCGTAGTGGGAATCGAAGATCAGGGCCTGCAGGGGGTCGGCGGCGCTGCCCCGGGGAGGGGGCACCCGCTGGACCAGGGCCTCCAGCAGCTCCTCCACCCCCGTGCCCAGCTTGGCCGAAACCAGGAGCGCCGAATCCGAGTCCAGACCCAGGTCGTGGTCGATCTGCCGCCGCACGGCCGGAACGTCCGCGCCGGGCAGGTCGATCTTGTTGATCACCGGCACGATGACCAGGTTGTGCTCCAGGGCCAGGAACAGGTTGGCCAGGGTCTGGGCTTCCACCCCTTGAGTGGCGTCGATCAGGAGGATCGCCCCCTCGCAGGCGGAGATGGCCCGGGAGACCTCGTAGCTGAAGTCCACGTGCCCCGGGGTGTCCACCAGGTTGAGCAGGAAGCGCTCGCCACACGAGGAAATATAGGGCAGGGCCACGGCCTGGCTCTTGATGGTGATCCCCCGCTCCCGCTCGATGTCCATGTTGTCCAGGATCTGGTCGCGGAACTCGCGCTCGGACACGATCCCGGCGTGCTGGATGAAGCGGTCGGCCAGGGTGGACTTGCCGTGATCGATGTGGGCTACGATGCAGAAGTTGCGGATGTGCTCGCGGTCCATCAGATGAAATTGTCCGATTCCAGGTAAGCGGCCATCTGCACGGCGCTTTCCAGGAATCCGGCCTTGCGCTTCTTGACGAAGAACACGGCCAGGACGAACCGCTGCTCCTTGTCCACCTTCCAGCCCTCGAGGCTCACCGGATCTCCCTCGGACAGCCCGGTCTCATCGGCGGTCGAGCCCATCAGCACCCGCTTGACCACGTACGAGCTGCGCCACAGGAAGCTTCCGGTCTTCTCCACCTTCATTCCGAACAGGGGATACAACACGTTCTCCCGGGTGTCTTTGGCCAGGCTCTCCTCGATCGGGCTGAAGGGCCGTTCGGCCAGGCAGAGCTGCCCGCTCTGCGCCTCCCCCGCCCTCTTCCAGCCCAAGGTCACCAGGCTCGGGACCGCCAGGTCCAGCAGGGCGGACTGGGCCGAGACGATCTTGCGGACCTCGGTGCCGTTGATGCTGAGCAGGATGTCCCCTTCCTTGATGCCGGCCCGGTCGGCGGGGCCGTCCCGGAAGGTGTAGATCACCTCCAGGCCGGCCTCGGTCTCCTGCAGGGCCAGGCCCAGCCAGGCGTGGCCGGCCTCGCCTCCGCGGTACAGGTCGGGCAGCACCTTGTTGGCCCACAGGAAGGGAATGGCGAAGTTCACGCCCTGGAACTGCTCCAGCCCGGCGAACACGACCCCCACCAGTTGGCCCTGGGAGTTGAGCAGGGGGCCTCCGGAGTTGCCGGGATTGACGGGCGCATCCACCTGCACGGCGTCTCCCATCTGCAGGAATCTCCGGCCGACCGCGGAGATGATGCCGGAGGTCACCGAGTTCTCCAGCCCGGCCGGGGAGCCGATGGCCAGCACGGGGCTGCCCACCTTGAGCTCCGGCTCGCCTTCGAAGGAGAACACGTACTGCGGCGTGACCTCGGCCTTGATCAGGGCCAGGTCGAAGATCCGGTCGTAGCCGACCACCTTGGCCGGGATCTTCTCCTCGACCTTGTCCGAGGGCCGGATGAACAGCCGCGAGTAGCCTTCGTACTGCGGGTCCACCTCGCTGGCGATCACGTGGTAGTTGGTCAGCAGGTATCCCCGGGGATCGATGAAGAAGCCGCTGCCGATGACCCGGTCCGGCAAGCCCACCCCGCGCTCCAGCTTGATCCCCCGGTTGACCCAGATGGTCACCGTGCCGCGCACCATCTTCTCCATCGGCGGCATCTCCAGGGCCTGGGCGCTCACCCCCGCGGGCAGGGGCATCCCGAGGCCCTCCATCTGGGCCTCGACCCGCCGGTAGACGGAGCCGTTGCCCAGCTCGGAGGCCAGCCTCAACAGCAGCTGCAGCAGTTCGGGGCTGGCTTCGCCCAGGGCCGAGGCGCGCAGGGCGTACAGGAAGGCCGGGGTCTTCTCGCCGGCCCGCGCCCGCTCGAGAGCCAGGGCCTGAAACAGCCGGCCGGCGGTCCAGCCCTTGAGCAGGTCCGGCCGCCCGACGGCCTGAAGCGAGCAGAGGCGCGCGTAGGCCTCCTCGAACTGCTGGCGTTCGGCCTTCTGCTGAAAGTCGGCCGCCAGCCCCGCCACGGCGCGTTCCATGAGCCCGGCCAACTCCTCCGAGCCGATCCCGGGAACCGGGTTGCGCTGCAGGAAGGACAGATCCTGGTAGGCCTGAGGGTACTGCTCCTGGGCGATTTTCCCGCGCACCGTATCCAGCCAGGCCGCGTCCACCCCGCGTTCGCCGCGCTCCGTAATCTTCGGGGAGCCGGCGCAAGCGCAGAGCAACGAAATGCTCACCGCTGCCAGAAGCAGCCCGGTTCGCCTCATAAAGCCACCACGTAGCGTATGCCCCGGCGGGCGAACAGGAAATAGTCGCGCCCCCCCACTCGATGCAGCCCGTCGGGCAGGCCGAGGAACGGCTGGACCGAGCCTGCCGGGCGCCCGACCCAGTATAGCGAGCGTTCGGAGGAGGGCGCCACCGGCAGGGCCTGCCCCGCCCTCTGAAAGGCGGCCAGCAGGCCTGAGCGGAACACGGCCCGCGAATCGAAGACCCCGTTCAGCCGGGAGGAGAACTCCAGCACCACCTCGCCTCCCGGGCGCTCCAGCTCCACGGTGTCCGTGACGCCGTCCTGGTTGTAGTCCCAAGACGAGCGGGTCCCGTCCGCCAGGAACTCCTGCCGGTACTCGGGCCGGCCGTTCCCGTCCTGATCCAGGATCAAGGCGCTGAGCTTTCCACCGGCGTACTGCTCGCGCAGCTCGTATCGCCCGTCGCCGTCCAGGTCGCGGCGGCCGGAGACGGGAAGCCCTCGGCCGTATTCCACCACGTGCCCGTACCGGCCCTGCCCGTCCGGGCCCTCCTCCAGGCGCAGGACGGCCCCGCCGCCCAGGGTGAAGCGGCGCCTGACCACAGTGCCCCCCGGTTCGTATTCGAGCAGGGCGTAGGACTGCCCCCGAACCGCGCGCTCGCCGGGCCAGCTCCGGTCAAGCAGCTCCAGGCGCAGCGGGCTCAATCGGGTGGGAGAGGCGATCACGGGCGAGCCGCGGAACAGCGCGAGGCGCACCCGGTAGGGCTCGAGCTGGTAGGAACGCGGGGCCTGCGGGTTCTGCACGGCGACCTCGGCCAGGAAGGGATAGCTGCTGTAGCGGTATTCCAGCCCGCCGGCGCTCAGGCTCTGGGGCGCGCCGGAGGCGAAGCGCACCTCGGCCTCGGGAACCCCGTCCTGGTCCTGGTCCAGCCGCCAGCTCTCCAGGGAACCGCCCGCCAGCCGGTACAGCTCCTCGTAGTAGCCGTCCTCATCGGCGTCCACGGTGCGCTCACCCGTATACTCCTGCACCGCCGAAAGCAGGCTGCTGGCGAGCCGGCCGGGGCGGGTGCGGCAATAGGCGATGAGCGCATCCAGCGGCAGCAGCCGGGAGTTGCCGCCCTGTTCGAGGAAGCGCGCGAGCAGGCCCTGGGCATCCTTGGGCTGCAGGGTCAGCTCCAGGGCGGCGGCCGCCGGATCCCGCCCCCCATGTTGGGCGTATTCCTCCAGGAACTGCAGGCGCAGCGCACGCGGGCTCGCCAGGCGGGCCGCCTCCAGGCTGAGCTCCGCCGCCTGCGGCAGCTCCCGGCGCCCGCGGCTCAAGACCTCCAGCGCCTCGGTGGCTCGCCCGAGCCGCCGCAGGACCCGGGCCAGGTGCAGGTACAGCCGGCTGTCTAGGGGATAGCGCTGCAGGGCCTCCGACCAGTAGCTCACCGCGCCCGCCGGCTGACGCTGCCCGAGCAGCACCTGGCCCCACAGCAGGGCCGCTTCGGGGTCGTCCCGCGCGCCCAGGCCCGGCCTGGGGCCTAACGACGCCAGCGCCGTCCGGGCTTCGGCGTAGCGGCGGGTGCGGACCAGGGCCCGCGCCAGCTCTAAGGCAGCGACTTGAGGGCTCGAGTCCACCCAGCTTCCCGAGGCGATCGCCCGCCGCAGCCAGTCGATGCCGGAGCGCGTGTCCTCTTGCCGGCGAAGCCGGAGCTGGGCGTACAGGCGGCAGCTCTCGGAAAACTCGGGATAGATTTGCAAGGAGGCGTCCAGAAGGGAGGCCGCCGCGGATTCGGAGCCTGCGCTGGCCAGAACACGCGCCTGGGCCACGAACCCGAAGGCTGAATCGCGGGCCTGGCCGACGCCTTGGGCCTCCAGCGGCGCCAGAGCCGCGGCGCCTAATAGCAGAGAGGCGAATGCTGTTCCGCGCATGAATCCGGCGCGCCCCATGGTCGACCGCTGGCTCCCGTCCGGCTGAAGGCCTATTCTTCCTGCTTTTTGCGCGGGGGGAAGCCGAGGAGCTCCCGGACCTGGGCATCGTCCAGGGTCTCCTTCTCGACCAGCGTCTTGGCCAGGAGGAGCAGGCGGTCCTTGTTCTCCGTCAGCAGGCTCTTGGCCCGGCCCATCTGCTCCTCCACGATGGCGCGCACCTCCTGATCGATGGCGCGGGCGGTCTCCTCTGAGTAGTCCTTGTGGCGGGCGATCTCCTTGCCCAGGAAGATCGGCTCCTCCTTCTGGCCGTAGGCGATGGGCCCCAGGGCTTCGGACATGCCCCACTCGCAGATCATCTTGCGGGCGATATCCGTAGCCTGCTCGATGTCGTTCTGGGCCCCGGTAGTGGTCTCACCGAAGATGATCTGTTCGGCGGCGAAGCCGCCCATGATGATGGTGACGCGGTCCCGCAGCCAGCCCACGCTCCGGGAGAAGGAATCGCTCTCGGGCAGGGAGAAGGCCACTCCCAGGGCCTGGCCGTGGGGTACGATGGTCACCTTGTGCAGCGGATCGGCGTTCTTGAGGTAGTAGTGCAGCAGGGCGTGGCCGGCCTCGTGGTAGGCGGTCATCTCGCGCACCTTGGGCGGGATGACCTTGGACCTGCGGGCGATGCCCATCATGACCTTGTCCCGGGCATCCTCGAAGTCCTGCATGTCCACCTTCTGCTTGCCCCTGCGGGCCCCCAGCAGGGCGGCCTCGTTGACCAGATTGGCCAGGTCCGCTCCGGAGGAGCCGGGCGTGGCCCGCGCCAGGCGGTTGAGGTCCACGTCGCCCGCCAGGGGGATGTTTCGGGCGTGGATCTGCAGGATGTTCTGCCGCTCCTTGCTGTCCGGCATGTCCACTACGACCTGCCGGTCGAAGCGGCCGGGGCGCAGCAGGGCCGGGTCCAGGACGTCGGGGCGGTTGGTGGCGGCCACGATGATCACGCCGTCCTTGGTGTCGAAGCCGTCCATCTCCACCAGCATCTGGTTCAAGGTCTGTTCCCTCTCGTCGTGGCCCCCGCCGTAGCCGGCTCCCCGCACCCGGCCCACGGCGTCCAGCTCGTCGATGAACAGGATGCAGGGAGCGTGCTTGCGGCCCTGCTCGAACAGGTCCCGCACCCGGCTGGCTCCTACGCCGACGAACATCTCCACGAAATCCGAGCCCGACATGTGGAAGAAGGCGACGTTGGCCTCGCCCGCGATGGCCTTGGCCATCAGGGTCTTGCCGGTCCCGGGCATGCCCACCAGGAGCACCCCTTTGGGGATCTTGGCCCCCAGCCGGGCGAACTTCGCCGGGTTCTTCAGGAACTCCACGACCTCCTGCAGCTCGTACTTGGCCTCCTCCTGGCCGGCCACGTCGTTGAAGGTCATGCGCTTGCCCGTGTCCAGGTACTGCTTGGCCCGGCTCTTGCCGAAGTTGAAGGCGCGGTTCCCGCTGCCCTGCACCTGGCGGAACATGAACCAGATGAAGAAGAAGCCCAGGATCCAGGGCAGGGACTCGACGATGATCCGCAGCGGCGACACTCCCCGCGGGCCGCCGTTGACCTTCACTCCCTTGTCGATCATCCGCTGCATGAGGTTGGGGTCGGGATAGGGGATCGTGGTCTTGAAGAAGGTCAGCTCCCCGCTCTGGCTGCGGAGGGAGCCCTGGATCTCATACTGGTCGACGATCTTCACCGACTCGACCAGCCCCTGGTCCAGGTAGTTGAGGAACACCGAATAGGCGAGCGGCTGGCTTCCCGAACGGTCGCTCAGGACGAAGAAGAACACGAAGAAGGCGATGAGAATGATCAAGGTGATCAGGGCGATCCGGTTGTTGAAGTTGAAGCGGGTATATCCCGGCTCCGGACCCTTCTTGCCCTGCCTGTCGTTATTGCTCACAAACCCTCCAGGCCCCGTTCGATCGGCTCAACGGCCAGCACCCAGCGCGCGCCGGCCGCAGACGGGGAGGCGGTGCGGTTCCTGCCTCCCACTACGCCGCCCAGAACGGCCAGCACACCGTCCCTGTCCGCCACGATCGGCACTTTCCAGCGCTCTGTTAAGGGAAGCCGCCACTCGGAGCACAGCTTCGCTACTCCCATGCTCCTGCCCCGCGTCAGCATGCGGTCCGCCGGAGCGCCGGATCGAACCACCAGGGGGCCAGGCGATGCACCCGGATCCACGGCCAGCCCTCCCTCGCCGGCGGTTCCTTCCCGCACGGAAAGCGACCAACCGGCCTCCGGCACGGCGCATCGGCGATGCGGTTCAACCACTATAAAATACCCCTTTTTGCCATGGCCGACAATATCCTTCTCTAGAATGTAATCGGCCGCGGCGCGCCGTAACCGTACCCCCCGGCCGGAAAGCACCACCTTCCGCTCGCGCAGCGCCTCCTGCCTCAGCATAGGGGCCAGGAAGCGCGCGGGAATCCGGCCCCCGCGGACCCCAAGCTCCCGGAGCAGAGGGTAGAGCGAAAGCAGGCGCAGAGCGGCGGGGGCGGCCAGAAGGCTTTCGGCCGCGATCCGATAGCCGGAGCCTGCCCGCCGCCAGGGCAGCAGGCGGGCCGCCTCCGCCTCGAGGTAGGGGGCCAGTCCGGAAAACAGGGCGGCGCAGGAAGCCAGCCCCCGGCGGAACCCCGGGAAGAGCTGTTCCAGCACCGGCACCAGGCGCAGGCGGACCGCGTTGCGCAGGTACCGCGGATCGAGGTTGCTGGAATCGAGGCGGAACTCAAGGCCGCGGCCCTCGAGGTACCGGAGCAGCTCCGCGCGCCGGGTGTCGAGCAGCGGCCGCACCAGCCTGCCGCGCCGCTCGGGAATCCCGGCCAGCCCGCCGGCCCCGGCGCCCTGGAAAAAACGCATGATCAGGGTTTCGGCCTGGTCGTCGGCCGTGTGGCCCAGGGCGATGAGCTGGCAGGCCTGCCGGTCGGCGGTCCGGCTCAGGAAGCGATGGCGGAACTCGCGGGCCAGCTCCTCGAGGCTGCGCCCGCTCTCCCGGGCCCGGCGCTCCAGCAGGCCCGGCCGCAGGGACCCCCGGTGCAGGGGCACATCGAGGGAGGCGCAGACCCGGACAACCAGGTCCAGGTCTTCCCGGCGCTCCGCTTCCGGCCTCAGGCCGTGGTCCAGATAGGCGGCCTGCAGGCTCAGGGGATGGACCCGGGCCAGCCCGGCCAGCAGCTCCAGCAGCGCCCTGGAGTCCGGGCCTCCGGAGAAGCCCACCAGGACGCGCGCCGAGAGGCTCAAGCCGTTCCGGCGGAAAAAGCGCAGGATCCGCCCCGTCAGGTCAGGCTCTGCGCTGGTTGAGCTCATTCATCACCTTCTCCGGCTCCTCGCTCAGGAGCCTGAGCACCCCCTCCGCCGCCGCCGCGACCCCCCGATCGACCAGCGCCAACTCGCGGCCGCCGGGCGGCTGCAGGACGTGTTCGACCACCGCCTCCTGTCCTTCCATTTCCGGGCGGCCGATCCCGATGTACAGGCGCATGAAATCCTCCCGGCCCAGCCGGGCGATGATCGAGGCCAGCCCCTTGTGGCCGGCCGAGGAGCCCTTGCGCCGCAGGCGGCACTGCCCCGCTGGCAGGTCCAGGGTATCGCAGATGACCAGCAGATGCTCCAGGTCCTCGCCGGTCCGCGACCAGAGAGCGGGGAAGATCTCCCCCGAACGGTTCATGTAGGTCAGGGGCTTGGCCAGGTACAGGGTCGCCTCCCCTACCCGGCTGCTGGCGAAAGCGAAGTTCCTCCAAGCCGGCTTCTTCAGCCTCACTCCCAGGCGATGAGCCAGGAGATCCACGGTGAGGAACCCGACATTGTGGCGGCTTCGCCTGTAGCGCGCGCCGGGGTTGCCCAATCCGACGGCAATGAGGTGCAGGGATTACTCCTCGGCGGGCTCCTCGGCGGCCTCCTCTTCGGGCACGGCCTCCTCCGCGGCGGCGGGAGCGGCCTCGACCGGCTTCTCCTCCAGGCGCTTGTGCACGATGGTGCAGACCACCTGGTCGGGGGAGTTCAAGACCCGGACCCCTTCGGGCACGGGCATCTGGCGCACGTGGATGGAGTGACCGAGCGCCAGCTCGCTGACGTCCACCTCGATCCGTTCCGGGAGATTGACGGGCAGGCACTCCACCTCCACCTCGTGCACGAAGGTCTCCAGCACGCCGCCTTCCCGAACGCCCGCGGCGGCGCCCTTCAGCAGCACGCCGACGTTGGTCCGCAGCATCTTGCCCTTCTCCACCTCGTAGAAATCGAGGTGCGTCACCCGGCCGGTGGTCGCATCCTCCTGGAAATCGCGGATCAGCACGTCGTGATCCTGCCCGTCGACGCGCAGCTTGATGATCGTGCTCTCGGAGATACGGTGGAACTTGGTGCCGAACTCGTACGCATCCACCGCTATCGGCGTCGGCTGCGTGTGCCCGTAGATGATCCCGGGGATCTTTCCCTGCCTGCGCAGCCTGCCGGCCTCTCCTTTGCCCAGGCGCTTCCGCTCCACGGCGGAGAGTGTCTTTTCTTCCATAAATCAACGGCTCCTTATAAAAGGCTATCTGGGACGGCAGGATTCGAACCTGCGTAATGCCGGTACCAAAGACCGGTGGCTTACCTCTTGCCTACGTCCCATCGTCTTCGTCGGGCTCGGTCGCCTCTTCAGCCCCCGCCTGATCCTTGATCCGGTTGTACTCGTCGATGATCCTGGTCTGGATCGACTGACGGAAGGCGGAATTGATCGGGTGGGCGATGTCCTTGTACTCCCCGGTCTTGGTCCGCCTGCTCGGCATGGCGATGAACGTGCCCGCTTTGCCCGATATGATCTTCAAGTTATGCACCACGAAGCAGTCGTCGAAGGTCACCGTGACGTAGGCCTTCAGCTTGCCCTCAGTGTTCACCTTTTTGATCCGGATGTCCGTGATCTCCATGGTGCACCTCCTTGGCGGTACCATTTATTCTAAGCCGCTGCCCCGCCGTGCGCAAGGGACTGGAGAATATCACCATGCGGCATTCAGCCCTGAGCCTGGACAGCCTGCCGTGGCGGCATCTTAGCGGAAAAACGGCTGCGTGTCAATTTTACAGAAAAAAGTGTTGACAATTCGCGAAGCTTGGCCATAGATTGGGTTGAGCAGGCGCGGATCCTGAACCATAAATAAGAGGCGAGGAATATATGTCAAAACACGGTAATCTTCCGAATCCCGGACTCGCCGGTTGGAAGTTCCTGTGCGCTGGCAACGATGATTTCGACGACTACGGCGACGAAGAGTTCTACGACGACGAGTTCCAGGACTACGAAGAAGAGGAAAAATACGAGGAAGAGGACCTCGACGAGGAGGAGGAGGACGACTTCGAGGACGACCTCGACGAGGAGTACGACGATTCGGATTTCGGGGAGGAAGACGAGGAAGATGAAGAAGAGGAGGAGGAAGAGGAAGAAGAGGAGCTCCCCGATGAGGATGAGGATTACGACACCGACGACGATTTGGACGCCGACGAGTTCGGCGAATAGATCCGCTCACTCCTGAACCAAAGCTTTTCCAGCTCGTAGAAGGCTCGGCGCTCGGGATCCATCAGGTGGATCACCAGATTGCCGCAATCGAAGAGCACCCAGCCCTCCTCATCCTCGGGGTGGCGGCGCTTGTTCAAGGGCTCGATATGCCGTGTTTCGAGGAACTCCGCGAGCTGGCGCAGGAGCCCCCGGCGGCGGGTGCCGCTGGCCACCGTGGCGATCACGAAGCAATCGGTCCAGCCGGCCATCTCCGCCACGTCCAGCACCACCACCTCCTCGGCCCGGTGCTCCTCGAGCATCCGGGCGATGGCCACGGCGTTATCTCTTGATGTACCTTCCATCGAAATCCTTCCCCAGGATGACCGTCACGTCGATCGTCCGGTCTCCGCCCTCCGCCAGGCGCGAATAGACCCGCTGGCAGCGGATCAGCTCGGCCGCCTTCTGCGCCGCCTCCAGCCTGCCCTTGCGGTCCAGGACCACGGTGTTCAGGTATTCGCTGTTGTCCGCGTTGCCCACGGACACCACCTCGTAGCCGTAGCTCTGGAAAACGCTGGCCGCCCGCCTGGCCAGCCCCGGCACGGGCGTCCCGTTCAGGACCTCCAGGGCCACGGAAAGCTGTTCCTCGCTGGCCGGCTCGGCGCTGGCGATGGTCTCCACGGTCTGCTTGACGATCTCCTTGAGCAGCTGGCCGTCGAAATGCGGGAACAGCAGGTCCTTGCCGTCCACGGTACGCACGTTGCCCAGCACCCGCTGGAAGATCAGCTTCTCGGACTCCAGCTTCGCGAGCTCCCGGATGAAGGCGCTCAGGGAGCGCGCCCCCATGTTGGTGGAAGCGAGGCGCCTGAGGGCGGCGAAGGGGCTGGGCTGGAGCACCAGCTCGCTTTCCCCCAGGCCCTTGAGCAGCGACTGCAGGAACTTCTGCTTCCGGCCCACCCAATCGGTCTCCGGTTCCAGCGGGTCCTGGTAGGCGATGTAGTCGCGGATCTTGTCCCCGTCGAGCACCACGCTGCCCGAGGGCAGCAGGACCTTGCTCTCGCCCCGGGCCGCCTCCACGGGGTTGGGGATGAACAGCTCCAGCCCTCCCAGCAGGTCCACCAGGGAAACGACGTCCTGCTCCCGCAGCTCGACGTAGAAGGGGATGGAGAGGCCGGTGATCTGCTCCACCTTGGCCTTCAGCGCGGCGATGCTGCCGTAGCGGTACAGCACGTCGAGGCGGTCGACCTTCTTCAAGCTCTCGATGATCAGCCCCACGTTGCCCGGGATGAACAGCACCGCCCCGCGGCGGGTCTGGGGGTGGTACAGGAATACCTCGAAGAAGCGGTAGTCCCGGTCGGAGTCCACGGCGAAGAGCAAGGCCACGGGCTTGCCCTTCTTCAGGCTCTCGGTGAGCAGGTCGGTGCGGAGCTGCAGGAAGCCGAGGATCACCGAGGCCAGGACGATGGCCACGATCAGACCCAGGATCAGGAAGCTCTTGTCCCACTTGCGCTTACGACGCAGCATGCTCCACCAATCGGCCGCCTAACGGTACAGGCCGCGCCGGCGGATATAGCGCAGCACCCGCTCGGGCACCAGGCTGCGCACGGGCAGACCGGAGCGAAGCCGCTCCCGGATCGCGGAGGAGGAGACCGGAAGCAGCGAATTCTCGATGTAGGTACAGGGGTAGCGCAGGGCCACCCGCTCGCCCGACTGCCGGTGGGCCACGATCAGCTCGGAGGCACGGGCCAGCTCCTCCGCATCCTTCCAGGTGTCGAACCCCGCGGCCAGGTCGTCGCCGATGATCAGGCCGGGCCTGCCCTCCAGGGGGTAGCGCTGCAGCACCTCCCGGACCGTTTCGATGGCATAGGAGTTGCCCCCCCGCCGCAGTTCGCAGTCATCCACGATAAAACGCCGGTAGCCTCGCACCGCCAGGCGCAGCATGCGCAGGCGGTGCTTCGGGCCGACCTCGATATCCATCGTCTTGTGCACGGGCACATTGGCCGGGACGAAGAGCACCGTCTCGTAGCCCAGGCGGGCCTGAACCTCCTCGGCCAGAAACAGGTGGCCCACGTGCACGGGATTGAAGGTGCCCCCGAGGATGGCCAGCCTCATGCCGCCCCGCTCGCCAGCTCCAGGAGCAGGCCCTTCAGCCGGGCGATGCCCGTTCCGTTCAGCGCCGAGATCCCGGCCACCAGCTCTCCGGGGCAGGCCGCCCGCAGCTCCTCGAAGCGCTGGCCCGCGCCTTTCAGGTCGAGCTTGGTGCCCAAAAGCAGGCGCGGCCGCTCCAGAAGCCTGGGGTCGTAGGCGCCCAGCTCGGCCTTGAGCACCTCGAGGGTCCGCTCGGGTTCCGGCTCCCCGAGATCGATGAGCAAGACCAGGGCCCGGGTGCGGTTGACGTGCTTCAGGAAGCGCAACCCGAGCCCGGCGCCATGGGAAGCGCCCTCGATGATGCCCGGGATGTCGGCCAGGATCAGCTCCTCGCCGCCGGAAGCGAAGACCCCGATGTACGGGTTCTTCGTGGTGAAGGGATAGGGGGCGATCTTGGGCCGGGCGTTGGTGAGCGCGGCCAGGAGAGTGGACTTGCCGGCGTTGGGCTTGCCGACCAGCCCGATATCCGCGATCAGGTTCAGCTCCACCAGAAGCTGCCGGACGGAGCCCTTGCCTCCGCCCTGCGCGAAGCGCGGGGTCTGGCGGGTGGGTGAGCGAAAGTGCCAGTTGCCCTTGCCGCCCCTACCTCCCTTCAGCACGAGCCAGCAGTCGCCCTTTTCGGACAGGTCGCGCAGGACCCGCCCTGTGCCGGGGTCCTTGACCAGCGAGCCCGGGGGAACGGCGATCCGCACGTCGCGGCCGCGCCGGCCATGCCGCCGCTGGCCGCCTCCGCCCCGGCCGTCCTCGGCGCGAAAAACCTTTCTCATTTTTAGATGGGACAGGGTCTTAAGGTTCTGGCGCACCTCGAACAGCACGTCCCCGCCGTCGCCTCCGTCTCCCCCATCGGGCCCTCCCCGGGGCACGAACTTCTCGCGCCGAAAGTGGACCGATCCGGCGCCCCCGTCGCCGGAGGAGACCTCGATCAAGGCCTCGTCCACGAACCTGTTCACGCTCAGGGCTGGATGCTGACCAGCTTTCTCCCCCGCCTTTCGTGGAAAATGACCGTGCCGGTAGCCTTGGCGTACAGCGTGTCGTCGCTGCCCTTGCCGACGTTCAATCCCGGATGGAACCGGGTCCCCCGTTGACGGACCAGGATCGCTCCGGCTGGGACCTTCTCGCCGCCGAAGCGTTTCACGCCCAGCCGCTGGGCGTTGGAGTCGCGGTTGTTCTTGGCGCTGCCTCCGCCTTTCTTATGTGCCATGCTCAGTACTCTCCTCTCCTCGCTCCATCGATCTTCAGCTTCAGGCGTCCGGGAAACTCCTCGGCCAGATCGGTGAGCCCCCGCAGCAGGGTGGCCGTGACCCCGCGCACCCAGTCCCTCTTTTCCTCCGGAGGGGGCTTCAGCACCAGGCGCATGACCCCGGGCTCAGGGCTCTGGCCGTCGACCGTGAGGCCCGGCTCGCCGGCGAGCACCTTGGCCGCGGTGCGCAGCAGCGCGGTCGCCGCGGCGCACACGATGTCCTCGCCCTTTCGCCCCGCCCCGGCGTGGCCGGAAGCGGTGAACCCGGCCAGTAATCCGCCCGGATGCAACCGGACGCGCAAGGAGATCACCTCCGCCTACAGCCCGGCGATCTCCTGGACCTTGATCAGGGTGAAATGCCGGCGGTGTCCCCGGGTGCGCCGGTAGTTCTTCCTTTTTTTATACTTGAAAACCCGGATCTTACGGTCCCGCCCATGCTCCTGGATCACGCCCTTGAGCGTGACCCCAGGCAGGTAAGGCTGCCCGACCCGCGTACCCTGCTCGTCGTGCACGAGCATGACCGAGGCGAACTCCACCGCCTCGCCGGCGCCCCGGTCGAACTTGTCCACCTTCAGCGTCGAGCCCGTTTCGGCCTTGTACTGTTTGCCCTTTATCTCCACCAGCGCGTACATCCGCCAACCTCACTCGAATGGTTTTGAGAGAACGTACCACAACGCCATCGCCAGGGTCAAGCACCCCTGTTTTGGGCGCTGCACCCGTTGAGGCAGCGAGGCTGGACCTCGAGCGGCTCCTCAAGCCGGCCTGACGGGAGTGCATGTACGTCTATCGAGGATCATCCAGCCAGCAGGGTTCGATAACGGGCGTAGGCCTGGTCCCAGGGTCCCCGATCCGCCGGCTCGTGCTCCCGGACCTTGGAGGAGCGCCGCACCAGCTCCCGCCCCTCCTCCAGGCTACCCACCTCGCCGGAGCCCTTGAGCTGCATGATCAGGTTGCCGGCCGCGGTGGCCTCGGTGGGTCCGGCGTAGACCGGGATTCCGGTGGCGTCCGCCGTCCACTGGCAAAGCGGCACGTTCTGCACGCCCCCTCCGACCAGGTGCAGGAACTCGATCGTCCGTCCGGAAAAGTCCGCCGCCTGCTCCATGCGGGCGCGGAACTTCAGCACCAGGCTCTCGTAGACCGAGCGGGCGATCGGTCCCATGCCCTCCGGCGCCTTCTGCCCCTGGTTCCGGCAATACTCGGCGATCACACGGGGCATGTCCGGCTGCGGCGCGCTAAAGCGGGGCTCGTCCACATCGATGAACGCCCGAAATGCCGGGGCCTTCAGCGCCGCCTGCACGATCTCCTCCCAGCCGATCTCCCGCCCGCAGTCCTTCATCCACTTCTCGCGGCACTGCTGGATCACCCACAGGCCGTTGATGTTGTTGGCCAGGAAGCTTCCGCCCACCGCGTTGCCCTCGTTGCCCCAACCGGCCTTGAACATCGCTTCGCTGAGCACGGGCCTGGCCGTCTCCATCCCGCCCACCACCCAGGTGCCCATGCTCAGGAAGGCCCAGGCCCCGTCCCCGCGCGCCACCGGAACCGCCGCTTCCGCGGAAGCGGTGTCGTGGGTGGCCGGCACGATGACCGGAATGGCCGGCGCCTCCAGCTCCGCGCGCACCGACTCCTGAAGAACGCCCAGCCGGGTGCCGGGCAGGATGACCTCCGTGAACAGGCGGTGCGGGAAGCCCAGCGCGTCCAGGATCTTCGGCTCCCAGCGCTTCTCGGTCTGATTGTAGAGCAACGAGGTGGTGGCGTTGGCGTACTCGTTGCTCACCTCCCCGCAGAGCAGGAAGTGGAACAGGTCGGGGATCATCAGGAACTTGTGGGCGTTGCGGTACTCGGAGGCCCCGTCGGCCTTCAGCGCGTAGAGGTTGTACAGGCCCAAGATGGACAGGGTGAACAGCCCGGTCAGCCGGAACAGCTCGTACTCCGGGATGATCTTGAACACTTCGGCGGCCGCGGCGTTCCGGCGCGCGTCCCGGTAGTGCACCGGGTTGGCCAGCAGCTTGCCGGCCCGGTCGATCAGGCCGAAATCCACGCCCCAGGTGTCCACGCCCAGGGAGGAGATCTGGCCGTGCCTCTTGATCGATTTCTGCACCCCGATCTTCACCTCCGAGAACAGGCGCAGCAGGTCCCAGTACCAGGTGCCGGTGGCCTGCACCGGGCGGTTGTCGAAGCGGTGAGTTTCGTCGAGGCTGAACTTCCGGCCGTCGTAGCGGGCCACCACGGCCCGGCCGCCGGAAGCCCCGAGATCGAAGATCAGGTAGTTTCTGGTCGCCATGTTCATCTCCGCCGTGGGCATGTCAGCGGACCTTGGCCAGGGCTTTCTCGATGACCTTGACCGCCTCGTTGGCGTCCTTGCCGTACAGGTCCACCCCGTTGCGCCTGGCGAAATCCGCGCTCACCGGAGCGCCGCCCACGATGGTGATGACCCGGCCACGCAGGCCCGCTTCCTTCAGGGCCGCCATCTGTTCGGGCATGCCGGCCAGGGTGGTGGTGAGCAGGCCGGAGTAGCCGACCACCTGCGGCCGGTGGGCCTTGATGGCCTCCACGTACCGCTCCGGGGCGTTGTTGATGCCGAGGTCCACCACCTCGAAGCCGTTGCCTTCCAGCAGCGCCTTGACGATGTTCTTGCCGATGTCGTGCAGGTCCCCCTTGATGGTCCCGATCAGGATCTTGCCCTTGCTTGCCGCTTCCCGGCGCTCCTGGAGCAGGGGATTCAGCACCTTCAGGGCCTCCTGCATGGCCCCAGCGGCCATGAGCAGCTCGGGCAGGAACATCTCGCCGGTGGAGAACTTGTCCCCGACAGCCTTGATGGCCGGGGTCAGGGCTCCGGCGATGATGTCCATCGGCTCGTGCCCGGCCTGAAGGGCCTCCTGGACGCTCCCGGCGATGCCCTTGGCATCCCCCTTATACACCTGGTCGAAGAGCTTCCGGTACCGGTCGTCCTTGAGCTTTTTCAATAGATCCCGCTCGCGGATCTTCTCGGCCCGCTCTAGCGCCTTGGGGGCGGCGGCCTTTTTTTCCTTCACCGCCCAGGCCTTTTCCTCGTACCGCCCGTACTTGTGGATGGCGTTGAGCATGGCGATGAAATTCTCATGGGGGATGTAGTTCACGATGGAGTGGCTGGAGCCGCAAACGTAGCCTCCGCCGGGTTTGAGCACCTCCATGTGCGCCTTGACGTCCGCATCGACCTCGCCCGGGGTGCCGTGGGCCAGCGGGAACTCGATGTCGATGTTGCCGGACAGGCAGGCCAGGCCGCCCCACTTTTTCTTGAACGAGCGGTAATCCACCCCGTAGGGGTCCATGGGGTTGATGCAGCTCACCCCCGCCTCCAGGAGCATGGGCACCAGCTCGTCGATGTTGCCGTCCGAGTGGAACATGATCGGCTTGCCGGCGGCCAGGGCCGGCTCGTGGATGCGTTTCAGCTTGGGCAGCCACATCTCCCGCATGAGCTTGGGGGGCAGGAACAGCCCGGTCTTGAAAGCCACGTCGTCGGCCGTCCAGATGAAGTCCACCCCATTGGCCACGGCCGCCCGGCAGAAGCGCACCCAGTAGTCGGTGCTC
>Ga0315280_10001874_pt1 | contig 35157 bp, 35 predicted proteins | sample YL17G06_40_MG_FD_203697 | JGI IMG/M metagenome (GOLD analysis project Ga0315280, IMG submission 203697) | Sediment microbial communities from Yellowstone Lake, YNP, Wyoming, USA - YL17G06_40 | ecosystem: Environmental > Aquatic > Freshwater > Lake > Sediment | place: USA: Wyoming | collected...
GCTGCGGTGGATTGCTCATAAAGTCATTGTGGTTCGGGTGCAGTGGCAGCGCGTCAACATCGACTGCGGAAGTTCTTGGTGAGTGCGCCAAGGCGCCGTAAGATTGCCCACCCTGGCCGCAACCCGGCCGGCAAGGGCCAGGGCCTCGCCCGCGTAATGCGGCTCGATTTTGGCTTGAATGTTAAACAATCGCGGTGGCCGCAGTCTGTTGAGTGAGATCTGTACCCCAATAACGAAAGGCGATTCCGTATGGCGATGCTCTCCAATCTCGACCTGATCCGGCGTGTCCCACTGTTCTCCCTGCTCACCAACGACCAGGCGCAAGGAATCGCCGATGCCGTCGTGAAGCGGCGCTATCGGCGCAGCGAAATCATCGTCGAGTTCGGCAAGAAGTCGAATGCGCTGTACATCCTGCTCACCGGGCGAGCGCGGGTGCTGACAGCCGATTCGCGCGGCCGCGAAGTGATTCTCGCCGTGCTCCAGCCTGGCGATTACGTCGGCGAAATGAGCCTGATCGACAACGAGCCGCACTCGGCGACCGTGCGCGCCGAGGTCCAGACCGATATGTTGATCCTGGGGCGCGCCGAGTTTGCGCGCTGCCTGCCCGAGAACTCGAGCCTGTCGTACGCCATCATGCGCGGCCTGGTGCACCGGTTGCGCAGTGCGGACCGGCAAATCGAGTCGCTGGCGCTGCTCGACGTGTACGGCCGCGTGGCGCGCACCCTGCTCGAGATGGCCGAGGTCGATGGTGACCAGAAAGTCATCCGCAACAAGGTGTCGCGCCAGGACTTGGCAAAGATCGTCGGCGCGTCGCGCGAAATGGTCAGCCGCGTCATGAAAGACCTGGAAGAGCGCGGCATGGTGCAGACCCAGGAAAACGGCTTCGTTGTCATCAAGGAACTGGCGAACCGCTGATTGACCCGGGCTCGCCGTCCGCGCCTGGCGGGCGGGTGCGCGGTCCCCGATCGCCGACAATCCGCGCATGACTTTCCCATTGGGTTCGTTGCGCACTGAAGGCCCGGTGCCGCATGCCACCTCGGGCCGCACCGCTGCCGGCCCGGCGTCGGCGAGTCAGCGCCCCTGGCGCAGCAAGATGTGGTTCGTCACCGGCGCGTGGATCGCGCTCAGTGCCGTGCTCTGGTGGCTTGCCGTGCTGGCCCTTGCCAGCCACAACGCGGCTGACGCCGCGTTCACCACTTCAGGCCATGGCGGCGCGGTGCGCAACCTCGTGGGCGTGCTCGGTGCGTGGTTTTCCGACCTCGCCTACTTTTGCTTCGGCTACTCGGCGTGGTGGGCCATCGCGGTTGCGGCTCGGGTCTGGCTGGGTGCGCTGGCCCGGCAGTTGCGTGGCGGCCCGGCTGCGGCCGACCCTGAGCTGCGACCCGCGCGCTGGGCCACATGGCCAGGCCTGGCGCTTCTGATGTGTGCCAGTACGGCGCTCGAGTGGACCCGTCTTTACCAGTGGGAGAACCTGGTCGCGGGTGGCAGCGCCGGAGGTGCGCTGGGCCATACGCTGGGAACGAGCAGCAGCACCCTGCTCGGTTTTGCCGGCTCGGGCGTGTTCTGGATCGCCGCAGGCGTGGCTGGCGTCGCGTTGGCGTTCGGCTTCTCCTGGCTGCGCCTGGCGGAGCGAATCGGCGCCTGGATTGAAGGCCTGCGCGAGCGCCGTGCCCACCGCATCGAGCGCCTCGAAGACCAGCGTCTGGGCGTGCAGGCCTTGCGTGAGCGCGAACATGTCGTCGAATTCGAACATGCATTGCTCGAAGACCATGCGCCGATCCTGATCCAGCCGCCGGTGCTCGACGTCGCCAAGTCGGCGCGGGTTGAAAAAGAGCGCCAGCAGCGGCTGTTCGTCGAACTCACCGACACCAAATTGCCGCAGGTCGATCTGCTCGATGCATCGACGAGCCGCATGGAGACGATTCCGAGCGACTCGCTGGAGATGACGTCGCGTCTGATCGAAAAGAAGCTGCGCGACTTCGGCGTCGAGGTGCGCGTTGTCGCAGCCTCGCCCGGGCCGGTGATCACGCGCTACGAGATCGAACCTGCGACGGGCGTGAAAGGCGCCCAGGTCGTGAGCCTGGCGAAGGACCTGGCGCGCTCGCTGAGCCTGGTGAGCATTCGCGTGGTCGAAATCATCCCGGGCAAGACGACGATGGCGTTGGAGTTGCCCAACGCCAGGCGGCAGACGATCCGCCTGTCGGAAATTCTCGGCTCGCAGGTCTACAACGCTGCGCAGTCGCTGCTGACGCTGGGCCTGGGCAAGGACATCGTCGGCGCGCCAGTGGTGGCGGACCTCGCCAAGATGCCGCATTGTCTGGTCGCGGGCACCACCGGTTCGGGCAAGTCGGTCGGGATCAACGCGATGATCCTGAGCCTGCTCTACAAGGCCGAAGCGCGCGACGTGCGCATGATCCTGATCGACCCGAAGATGCTCGAGATGAGCGTCTACGAGGGCATTCCGCACCTGCTGTGCCCAGTCGTCACCGACATGAAGCAGGCCGCCAATGCGCTGATCTGGGGCGTGGCCGAAATGGAGCGGCGCTACAAACTGATGAGCAAGCTGGGCGTGCGCAACCTGGGCGGCTACAACAAGAAGATCACCGAAGCGATCGAGCACGGCAAACCCTTGACGAACCCGTTCAGCCTCACGCCGCAGGCCCCCGAGCCGCTGGAACGCATGCCCTTCGTCGTGATCGTGATCGACGAACTCGCCGACTTGATGATGTCGGTGGGCAAGAAGATCGAAGAACTGATCGCGCGCCTGGCGCAAAAGGCGCGCGCCTGCGGCATTCACCTGATACTCGCGACGCAACGGCCCAGCGTGGACGTGATCACCGGCCTCATCAAGGCGAACATCCCGACCCGCCTGAGCTACCAGGTCAGCAGCAAGATCGACAGCCGTACGATCCTGGACCAGATGGGGGCCGAAGCGCTGCTCGGCATGGGCGACATGCTTTACATGGCTTCCGGAACCGGCCCGCCGATCCGCGTCCACGGCGCGTTCGTCAGCGACGAGGAAGTGCACCGCGTCGTCGCCTATCTGAAGAGCAAAGGCGAGCCGAACTACATCGAAGGCATCCTGGAAGGCGGGACGCTGGACGGCGAAGGCGGCGATATCGCACTCGGCGACGCGGCCGGCGGTAGCGCATCCGACGCCCTGTACGACCAGGCCGTGGCCGTGGTGCTGCAGCATCGGCGCGCGTCGATCTCATTGGTGCAGCGCCATTTGCGCATCGGCTACAACCGGGCTGCGCGGCTGCTCGAACAAATGGAAAAAGCGGGTCTGGTGTCGGCGATGTCGAGCAACGGCAACCGCGACATCCTGGTGCCGGCGCACGCCGAATGAAAGCGCTGCTCTGGCTCGTCGCGTTGGGCGCCTTCGCCCACCCCGCCCACGCCGGCGCGGTGGAGCAGCTCGAAGAATTCGTGCGCGATGTGAAGACGGGTCAGGCGGCGTTCACCCAGACCGTCACTTCCCCTGACGGCGCGCGCACCAAAACCTCCAGCGGGCGCTTCGAATTCTCGCGGCCGAACCGGTTCCGTTTTGCCTACACCAAACCGTTCGAGCAGGCGATCGTCGCCGATGGCAGCAAGGTCTGGATTTTTGATGCCGACCTGAACCAGGTGAGTTCGCGCAGGCTGTCCAGCGCGCTCGGCGGGACGCCCGCGGCGCTGCTCGCGGGGGGCTCGCTGACGAAAGACTTCGTGCTCGCGCCGCAGCCCGACAAAGATGGTCTTTCGTGGGTGTTGGCCACCGCGCGAGGCACCGAGCCCGCCCAGGCCGGCGCTGCGCAGCGCCTGCCTCAAGGGCCACACAAGGGCCCCGTGGTGGCCCCCGGGGTCGAGCAAGCTTCAGACGGCCGTGCGCTGCCCACGGAGTCGGCATTCCAGTCGGTGCGGGTGGGCTTTCGCGGCAAAGTCCTGGCGGCGGTCGAAATCGTCGACAGCTTCGGCCAGCGCTCGTCCCTGCAGTTTTCGCAGTTCGAGGCGAACCCCGTGCTGAAGGCCGATGCCTTTGTCTTCAAGGCGCCGCCCGGTGCCGATGTGATCGAGCAGTGAAGCAGCCCGACGCGCCGCTTGCCGAGCGGCTGCGCCCCAAGACCTTGAACGAGGTGATCGGCCAGCGCCACTTGCTCGGGCCTGGCAAGCCGCTGCGCGCCGCGTTCGAGTTGGGCCGGCTGCATTCGATGATCCTGTGGGGCCCGCCGGGTGTGGGCAAGACCACCCTGGCGCGCCTCATGGCGCAAGGGTTCAACGCCCAGTTCATTCCGATCTCGGCGGTGCTGGGCGGGGTGAAAGACATTCGCGAAGCCGTCGAACGCGCCCAGGCGCTGCGCCCGAGCGGTCGTGGCACGCTGGTGTTCGTCGACGAGGTGCACCGTTTCAACAAGGCGCAGCAAGACGCATTCTTGCCGCATGTCGAATCGGGTCTGTTCACGTTCATCGGCGCCACGACCGAGAACCCGTCGTTCGAGGTCAATTCGGCATTGCTGTCGCGCGCGACGGTGCATGTGCTGCAAAGCCTGGACGAAGCCGACCTGCGCGAGCTGCTGCATCGCGCCCGCACTTTGTTGGCCGGGCCGCCGCTGACCAGTGGCGCCGAAAAACGCCTGATCGGCTATGCCGACGGCGATGCGCGGCGGTTCCTCAACGCCTATGAAAACCTGGTCGCGGTGGTGGGCACGGCGGGCGGCGTTGCGGAGATCGACGAACCGCTGCTGGAGCAGTCGCTGGGCGAACAACTGCGCCGCTACGACAACGGTGGCGAGCAGTTCTACGACACGATCTCGGCGCTGCACAAGGCGGTGCGCGGCAGCGACCCCGACGCCGCACTGTACTGGCTGGTGCGCATGCTGGACGGCGGCGTCGACCCGCGTTATGCGGCGCGCCGCATCGTGCGCATGGCGAGTGAAGACATCGGCCTGGCCGACCCGCGCGCGCTGCAGATCGCGCTCGACGCGGCCCATACCTACGAGCGCCTGGGCTCACCCGAAGGCGAACTGACCCTGGCCCAGGCCGTGGTCTATCTCGCGGTTGCGCCCAAGAGCAACGCGATCTACAAGGCCTACAACGCGGCACGCGCGTTCGTTCGCCAAGACGGCACGCGCAACGTGCCGCTGCATTTGCGCAACGCGCCCACCGCGCTGATGAAGGGCCTGGGCTACGGCCGCGACTACCGCTACGCCCATGACGAGCCCGATGCCTTTGCCGCGGGCGAGTCGTACTGGCCCGACGCCGTCGGTCCGCTGCGCTTCTACGAGCCGGTCGCGCGCGGCCTGGAAATCCGGATCGGCGAAAAGCTCACAGAGCTGCGGCGCAAGAATCAGGCCGCGAAGAAGCCTGGTTGAGTCCGACTCGGCGTCGCGAGGCCCGGCGCAGCGGATCCGAGCCCGGGTCTGGCCCGCGAACCCATGGAAAGCCCCCGGCTTGACGGCGCGAGCGCTACCCTAGAATCGGCTGCGGTTCGACGCAAGCCAGGCAAATGCCCGGCAAGAAGGTGGAGCGTGCGGGCCGCCAGGAGAAAGCCGATGGACACCTTCATCCAGCAGATCATCAACGGCCTGGTGCTGGGCAGCATGTACGCCCTGGTGGCCTTGGGCTACACCATGGTCTACGGCATCATCAACCTGATCAACTTCGCGCATGGCGAAGTGCTGATGGTCGGGGCCCTGGTCAGCTGGACCATCGTGAGCGCACTCGCCGACAGCGGTCTGCCGGGTTGGCTGCTGCTCCTGATTTCGCTGATCGGCGCGATCTTGGTCTGTACGTCGCTCAATTTCGCGGTCGAAAAAATCGCCTACCGGCCGCTGCGCAGCGCGCCGCGGCTGGCGCCGCTGATCACGGCGATGGGCATGAGCCTGTTGCTGCAAACGCTGGCGATGATCGTCTGGAAGCCGACCATCAAGTCCTACCCGATCCTGTTGCCGCAAGAGCCGTTTCTGATCTTCGGCGCGGTCATCAACACGGTGCAGGTGCTGATCCTGCTGGCCACGGCACTCACGCTCGCCGGCCTGATGTATCTCGTGAACCACACCAAGCTCGGGCGCGCGATGCGCGCCACGGCCGAGAACCCGCGGGTCGCCGGCCTGATGGGAGTGCGTCCCGACATGGTGATCTCGGCCACTTTTGTCATCGGCGCCGCGCTCGCCGCGCTGGCCGGCGTGATGTGGGCGGCGAACTACGGCACGGCGTCGCACACGATGGGTTTCCTGCCGGGGCTGAAGGCGTTCACCGCGGCAGTGTTCGGCGGCATCGGCAACCTGGCTGGGGCGATGGTCGGTGGCGTGCTGCTCGGCTTGATCGAGGCTTTGGGCGCCGGCTACATCGGTGCCCTCACCGGCGGCGTGCTCGGCAGCCACTACCAGGACATCTTCGCGTTTGTCGTGTTGATCCTGGTGCTGACGTTGCGACCCGCAGGTCTGCTCGGTGAACGTGTTGCCGACCGGGCGTGAACGGCAACAGGGGCGCAGCATGAACCACAAGACCCTCCGCTACGGCCTGATCGCGCTGGGCCTGCTGATCCTGCCGATGATCGCGCAGCAATTCGGCACCGCCTGGGTGCGCATCATCGACGTCGCCCTGCTCTATGTTTTGCTCGCCCTCGGGCTCAACATCGTGGTCGGTTATGCCGGCTTGCTGGACCTGGGCTATGTCGCGTTCTACGCGGTGGGCGCGTACATGTTCGGGCTGCTTGCAAGCGGGCACCTGACGGAGAATTTTCCGGCCATCGCTGCGATGTTCCCTCACGGTCTGCATACGCCGGTGTGGGTGGCGATACCGCTGGGCGCCGGCGTCGCCGGCCTGGCGGGCGTGCTGCTTGGCGCACCGACGTTGCGCCTGCGGGGCGACTATCTGGCGATCGTCACGCTCGGCTTCGGCGAAATCATCCGCGTGTTCCTGAACAACCTGGACCACCCCGTCAACATCACGAACGGGCCGAAGGGCATCGGCCCGATCGATTCGATGCGCCTGTTCGGTTATGACATGGGGATCAAGCACGAATTGTTCGGCATGGAAATTCCGAACGTCGTCAACTACTACTACCTGTTCCTGGGGCTGGTGCTGCTCAGCGTGCTCATCTGCTACCGGCTCGAGACGAGCCGCATCGGCCGGGCCTGGATGGCGATCCGCGAAGATGAAGTCGCGGCCAAGGCGATGGGCATCAATACGCGCGACCTGAAGCTGCTCGCCTTCGGCATGGGCGCCACCTTCGGGGGTGTTGCCGGCGTCATGTTCTCGACCTACCAGTCGTTCATCACGCCCGAGGCGTTTGCGCTGAACGAGTCGGTGATGATCGTCGCCATGGTGGTGCTGGGCGGTATCGGCCACCTGCCCGGGGTCATCGTTGGCGCATTGCTGCTCGCCGCGCTGCCCGAGGTCTTGCGCTACGTCGCCGGGCCGCTGCAGGCCTGGACCGACGGCCGGCTCGATGCATCGATCCTGCGCCAACTGCTGATCGCCCTGGCGATGATCGGCATCATGCTGTCGCGGCCGCGGGGTCTGTGGCCTTCACCGGAACATGCCAAGGCGGCGCCTGCGCCGACACCTGCGCCCGTGCCGGCCGCTTCCAGGAATCGCTGAGGAAGCGCGATGAGCGACACCATCCTCAACGTCGGCAACGTGTCCAAGCGTTTTGGCGGCTTGCAGGCCTTGTCCGACGTCGGCATGACGATCGTCAAAGGCCAGATCTACGGCCTGATCGGGCCCAACGGCGCGGGCAAGACGACGTTCTTCAACGTGCTCACAGGCCTTTACGCTCCCGACTCGGGAACCTTCGAACTCGGCGGCAAGACCTACAAACCGAGCGCAGTGCATGAAGTGGCGAAGGCCGGCATCGCCCGAACCTTCCAGAACATTCGCCTCTTCGCCGAGATGACGGCGTTGGAAAACGTGATGGTCGGCCGCCACATCCGCACCCATTCGGGGCTGATCGGCGCGGTGTTTCGCACCGCGAGATTCAGGCGCGAAGAGGCGCAGATCGCGCAGCGCGCCCAGGAACTGCTCGACTATGTGGGCATCGGCAGGTTTGCCGAATACAAGTCGCGCACGCTGAGCTATGGCGACCAGCGGCGCCTGGAGATCGCACGTGCGCTGGCCACCGACCCGAAGCTGATCGCGCTCGACGAGCCGGCCGCAGGCATGAACGCGACCGAAAAGGTCGTGCTGCGCGAACTGATCGACCGCATCCGCAAGGATGGCCGCACCATCTTGCTGATCGAGCACGACGTGAAACTTGTGATGGGCCTGTGCGACCGCGTCACCGTGCTCGATTACGGCAAGCAGATCGCCGAAGGCACGCCCCACGATGTGCAGCGCGACCCGAAGGTGATCGAGGCTTACCTCGGCGCAGGACACCAGGCGCATTGACCGAACCACCATGGCGAACCCTCTACTCGAAGTGATCGGCCTGAAAGTCGCGTATGGCGGCATCAAGGCCGTCAAAGGCGTTTCATTCGAGGTCAGCGAAGGTGAACTCGTGAGCCTGATCGGCGCCAACGGCGCGGGTAAGACGACGACCCTGAAGGCCATCACCGGCACGCAACCCGCGGCTGACGGCGAGATTCGCTTCATGGGCCGCAGCGTGAAGGGTCAAGGCTCGTGGGACCTTGTGAAGCAGGGCCTGGTGATGGTGCCCGAGGGGCGTGGCGTGTTCGCGCGCATGACGATCGCCGAGAACCTGTTGATGGGCGCCTTCGTGCGCAATGACACCGAGATCGATGCCGACGTCGACAAGGTGTTCGCCGTGTTTCCGCGCCTGAAAGAACGCAGCGTTCAACTCGCCGGCACCTTGAGTGGCGGCGAACAGCAGATGCTGGCGATGGGGCGCGCGTTGATGGCCCGGCCCAAGGTGCTGTTGCTCGACGAACCCTCGATGGGCCTGAGCCCGCTCATGGTCGACAAGATTTTCGAAGTCGTCGCCGAATTCCACCGCCAGGGCACGACGATTCTGCTGGTTGAACAAAACGCCAGCCGTGCCCTGCAACTTGCATCGCGCGGCTATGTCATGGATTCGGGCGAGATCACGATGAGCGGGCCGGCCAAGACCTTGCTCAGCGACCCCAGGGTGAGGGCGGCGTATCTCGGCGAGTGATGCGCAGCGAATGCGGCACGGCGCTGCGGCTCATCGGCCGCGGCGAACAAGCGCGCGGCAGGCATCGGCGGCGTATCGTGCCCGCGATCGGATCCGCTTCAACCGCATTGCCGGTGCCGAGTTGATGCCGATGTTGTTGACGTGTTTGCGGCCATGGTCACCCGCATGCGGCGCGGTTTGAGACCGAGCTTGGGGTGTGCACTGATGTTGGCGGCAACTGCCGCTTCTGCCGAGTCGAGGCCTGGTGCGCCCGGCACCAAACAGCTGCCACTGTGGGAACTGGGTGTCGGCGTCGCTGCGCTGCGCCTGCCCGACTACCGCGGCTCCGACCAAGCCACCGACTACGCCTTGCCTCTGCCTTATTTCGTCTATCGCGGGCAGTGGCTGCGCGCCGATCGTGAAGGCGCGCGCGCCGTGCTCTTCGATACCCAGCATCTCGAAGTCGACCTCAGCCTCGCCGCAGCCGCGCCGGCGCGTCACAACGCCGCGCGCGAAGGCATGGCCGATCTGGCGTTGCGCGTCGAGTTCGGTCCGAGCGCGAACATCGAGTTCTGGCGCTCGGACGATCGCAGCCACAAGGCCGAACTGCGCGCACCCGTGCGCGCCGCGGTTGCGCTGGAGCACCCGCCGCGCGGCGTTGGCTGGACCTTCAACCCGAACCTGAACCTCGACCTGCGCGGCATTGGAGGCGGGTGGGACCTGGGGCTGGAATCCGGCGCAGTCTTCGGTGACCGGCGCTTTCACAGCTATCTGTATGGCGTTGCCGCAAGCGAAGCCACAGCGCAACGCCCGGCTTTCGAAGCACGCGCCGGCTACGCCGGGTGGCTCGCGCGCGCAGGCGTATCGCGACACTTCGAGCGCACCTGGGTCGGCGCCTTCATCCGCTACGACAGCGTGCGCGGGGCCGTCTTTGCGCCCAGCCCCCTCGTCAAGTCGGAACAGAACTGGACGCTGGGCTTGGGGGTGTCATGGATCCTGAGCGTGTCGGATCGGCTCGTGGCCGCCGACCGATGAGTCGGGCCCAGGCCGGCTCGCGCCGGGGCGAATTGCGGCGCCAATCTAGGCGCCGGCGACGCCGTGTGGCGTGCCACACAAGGAGCCGGCAACGACGAGTGGCGCCGCAATTCGCCCCGGCCCAACGCGGGCCCGACCCAAAGCCCGACAGGCTCCTAGAATGGCACCGCATATTTCCCCGGCGCGGGCCCGACCCAAAGCCCGACAGGGCCCTGGAGTCTGCCTCGGGCGAAGTCTGCAGATCGCCCAAGATGCATGACCACCGTTTCCAACGCCGCGCTGTGCTCGGCGTCGCCATCGCGAGCCCGATCCTCGGGGTGCTGCACGGCTGCGCCTCGCCGCTGCCGGTGTCATTGACGGCACGCTCAACGCCGGCCGCGCAGTCGTTGCTGAACGAAAGCGCGAACGCGCATGGGATCGCGGCGTTCAAGGCTTTGCACGATCTGAGCGTGAGCCATGAAGGCTCTTGGCGTGCCTTGATCGACAAGCTCCAGCCCGTGCTCATCGACCCAGGGTTTCGCCGCCGATCGGAAGATCGACTGCTGCCGCGCGAGGGCGTGATCGCACAGGCCTCCAGCGGCCCGGCCGGGCGCAAATTCGTCGTGCGCCGTCCCAGCTCACACGCCTTTGGTGAAGTGCGGGTGTGGTTCAACGGCGAAGAAGCGCGCGATGCGGAGCGCCGCGCCGCGGCCGCCCTGGTGGCCGATGCCTACCGCCTGATCCTGCTCGGCCCGTTGCTTCTTGCGCAGCGCGACCTGGTGCTGGAAGTGGGCGACAGCGAGCGCGTCAACGGCGTGCCGTGCGACGTTTTGCGCATCCAGCTTGTGCCGGGCCTCGGCCACGCGAATTTCGACCAGGCCGCATTCTTCATCGACCGCCAGGAGCGGCTGGCGCGGCGCCTGCGCTTCTCGCTCGAAGGTCTGGAATCGACGAAGGGAACCGTGCATGAAGTCGACATGTTCGAGCACATGGCATTGCACGGCATGCGCCTGCCGACACGCTTTGCCGAGATGCGTGTGCACCCGACGCTGATTCCGGTGCGCGACTGGCGCCTCGTCGGCCTGGACGTGAACCGCGGCTTCACTGCGGCCGATCTGGCCGGGCCTGAACTCGCCGGCGCGGCGCGCCAGCCTGCGGCGGCTTTGGCACGCGGGGCTGCATCGTTGAAGTGATTGGCGCGCGGCGCGCAGGTGCGCCGGGTGTCGGGCATCGCGCAATCAGGCCGGCTTCGGGTCATGCGCGCCCGGCCGAGCAGCGTCCGTTTCGGGGCGGCGGACCCTGCATGGCCGCCGAGTGGAGACTTGCGTCACGCATTGCGCAAAGCGGCGTCGGATGCGGCCCTGGAAACGGCATACTCCAGCCCTCATGAAATCCCACGCCGTGCGCGAACTGCGCCTGCTGCACCTTGAAGATTCCGATCTCGATCATGTGATGCTGCTCGCGCATCTGCACCGCGGCGGGCTGCGCGTGCAGTCCAAGCGCATCGACTCGGAGGCCGAATTCCTCGCGGCGATCCAGAACGACTGGGATGCCATCGTTTCCGACTACAACCTGCCCGGCTTCGGCGGCTTGTTCGCGCTCGACCTGCTCAAGGAAAGCCAGCGCGACATTCCCTTCGTCATCGTCTCCGGAGAAATCGGCGAGGAGGTCGCAGTCGAGGCGATGCGCAACGGCGCGAGCGATTACGTGCGCAAGGGCAACCTCGCGCGCCTGGTACCAGCCCTGCTGAACGCGATCGAAGCGAACGTCACGCGGCGCGACAAGGAACTCTCCGAAGCCGAGTTGTCGGCTTCCAGGCAACGCCTGAGCGAACTGGCACAGCACCTGCAGAGCAGCATCGAGCAGGAGCGCGCCGCGATCGCGCGCGAAATCCACGACGAGGTGGGCGGCGCGCTCACCGCATTGAAGTTCGACCTGGCGTGGATCACGCGCCACCCCGGGTCCGACGAGGTGCCGGCGCGCACCAGTGCGGCGCTGGAGCAGGTCTCGCATGCGATCGAATCGGCGCAACGCATCATGCACAACCTGCGCCCGGCGATCCTCGAACAGGGGCTGGTCGCGGCGCTGCAGTGGATCGCGGCGCGCTTCGAAAAACGCACCGGCGTGGCCTGCACCTTGCGCACGCCGCCGAATGTGCCGGCATTGCCCGGAGGCGTCGGCCTCGTCGCCTACCGCACCGTGCAGGAAGCGCTGACGAACATCACCAAGTATGCGCAGGCGACGCAGGTGGGCATCGACCTGTCGCTGGCCGGCAAGGTGATCTCGCTCGAAGTCAGCGACAACGGTCGCGGTTTCCTCCCGTCCGACCTGGCCAAGCCGCAGTCGTTCGGCATTCGCGGCCTGCACGAGCGCGCGCGAACCGTCGGCGGCTGGATCGACCTGAGCAGCAGCCCGAGCGGCACGACGCTGATCCTGTCGGTGCCGTTGCACGGCGCGCCGGTGGCGGCCAGCGCGGCCCGCGGCATCACCGAGAGTGCCGATCCAAGCCGCTGGTGCGAGCTGTGAACGCCGCATGATCCGCGTCATCCTGTGTGACGACCACGCGCTGATCCGCCGCGGTGTGCGCGACACCTTGTGCGACGCATCCGACATTGAAGTCGTCGGCGAAGCGGGCGACTATGGCGAGTTGCGCGAACTGCTGCGCCGCGCCACCTGCGACGTGCTCGTGCTCGACATCAACCTGCCCGGGCGCAGTGGCCTGGACGTGTTGCATGTGCTGAAGGACGAGAGCCACAACATGCGCGTGCTGGTGCTGTCGATGTTCCCCGAAGACCAGTATGCGATCCGCGCCCTGCGCTCCGGCGCGTTCGGTTATGTGAACAAGGGCGGCGACCCGGGCCAGATCGTCACCGCCGTGCGCACCGTCGCCCAGGGTCGCAAGTACGTGACGCCCGAGATGGCGCAGATGCTGGTCGAAAGCCTGACCACGCCGAACGTCGAAAACCCGCACGAGCGACTCTCGGACCGCGAACTGCAGACCCTGGTCCTGATCGCCTCGGGCAAGCGCCTGTCCGATATCGCGGTTGAACTGATGCTGAGCCCGAAGACGGTCAGCGTGTATCGGGCCCGGGTGCTCGAGAAGCTCGGTCTGGCGAACAACTCCGAGATGACGGTATACGCCATCCGCCACAGCCTGGTGGGGCACTGACCGGTTGTGATCGCAGGCTCCTAGAGGAAGTGACCGAGCATGCGCTCGAGGGCGAGCGTCATCGGCACCTGAAACATCGGCAGCGTCAGCAACACGCCCACCAGCCCCGCGCCCAACGTGATCGGGAAGCCGATCGCGAAAATATTCATCTGCTGCGCCACGCGTGAAATCACGCCCAGCATCAGGTTCACGAACAGCAGCATCGCCAACAGCGGCAGTGCGATCCAAAGGCCGAGCGCGAAGATCTCCGCGCCCCACACCTGTGGCTGCGTCGCGCGCAGGAAGCCGAACGGCTCAGCGCTGACCGGGAAGGTCTGAAAGCTGCGGATCAGCGCCGCGATGAACAACAGGTGGCCGTTGATGACGATGAACAGCCAGCCCACCGTGACCCCGAAAAAGCGGCTCACCGCGGTCGCCTGGCCGCCTGTCGTCGGGTCGAAGAACATCGCGAAGTTCATGCCCATCTGCAGACCCGCGAGTTCGCCGGCAAACTCGACCGCGGCGAACACGATGCGTGCCGCAAATCCGAGCGAGATGCCGATCAGCACCTGCTGCAGCAGCAGCATCAACGCCACCGCCGAATCGAGCGCGACGACTGGAATTTCCGGCAGCGAGGGCTGCGCGCACAGCGTGATGAACAGCGCCAGCGCGACGCGCACGCGCGCCGGAACATTGCGCATGCTCAGCACCGGCAGCGTGCCGAACAGCGCGAGCATGCGCACGAAAGGCCAGAGCAGCGGCGTGATCCAGGCCAGGAATTGGGCCTCGGTGAACTGGATCAAGGCCCGCGCCCGAGGTTCAACCCACAACCGCTGGAATGCTCTGCAGCGTGCGCTGCAGGTATTCGACAAGGGTCGTCAACATCCAGGGTCCAGCAATCGCCAGCACGGCAACCGCGGCGACCATCTTCGGCACGAACGACAAGGTGGCTTCGTGGATCTGCGTTGCGGCCTGGAACACGCTGACCAGCAGGCCGACCGCGAGCACACTCAGCAACAGCGGCGCGGCGACCATCAGCAACAGGTGCAGGCCTTCCTGGCCGTAGGTGAAAACCGCTTGTGAGTCCATGGCGCTAGCCCGTAAACAGGCCTGTCATCGCGGCCAACGCCGGCAGCCACCGCGCTGCGATGCAGACTGGTTCTCGCCGCTTCTCGTCGGGATCACAGCTTGTCGGCATGGGCCGCGGCTCAAGCCGAAAAACTCGCGGCCAATGAACCCAGCAACAGGTTCCAGCCGTCGGCCAGCACGAACAGCATCAGCTTGAACGGCAACGCCACCAGCACCGGGCTCAACATCATCATGCCCAGACTCATCAAGACGCTGGCGACGATCATGTCGATCACGAGGAAGGGGATGAAGATCAGGAAGCCGATCTGAAACGCGCTCTTCAATTCACTCGTCACGAACGCCGGCACAAGCACCTTGAACGGCACATCGGCGGACTTCACGGAAGCGTCGACCTTGGCCAGCCTGGCGAACAGCGCGACATCGGCCTGGCGCGTCTGGCGCAGCATGAACTCGCGCATCGGCAACTCACCGCGTTTCAGCGCTTCGTCGAAGGCGATGCGATTCGCAGCGAAGGGTTGGTAGGCCTCGGCATACACCTTGTCCAGGGTCGGGCCCATGACGAAGAACGTGAGGAACAGGCTCAAGCCGATGATCACCTGGTTCGGCGGCGCAGCCTGCGTGCCCAGCGCCTGGCGCAACAGCGACAACACGATGACGATGCGCGTGAAGCCCGTCATCAGCAGCAGCACCGCCGGCAGGAAGCTGAGCGCGGTGAAAAACAGCAGCGTCTGGATCGGCACCGAGTAGCTCGTGCCGCCGGCGCCTTGGCCGATCACGAGTGGCAGGTTTGCGCCGCCCGTCGCTTGCGACAACGCGTCCAGCGGAAGCAGCGCGAGCAGCGCGAAACCCCTCGCTGCGGCCCACTTCCGCGCCGGCGTTCCCGGCGCGGTCTCGTGCCCGACTTGCGGCGCCAAGCGGACCGCGCAGAACATGCGCCGAGATGAGGTGATTTCTGCCCAGCATGACGTCACGATGACGGCCCACCGGATTTGCGAAATTGCGCAAGGAGTTGGGTGAAACTCGGCAACGGCGTTTGCGGCGCCGCGGGCAGGGACTGCGGCGCCATGCTGTGCAGGGTGCTGATGCTTTGCGGCGTGACGCCCAACACGAGCCAGCGGCGCTCCTCGCCGCTGCCCACTTCCAGCGTGACGATGCGGTGACTCGGCGACAGCGACAACACCGCCACGCTGCGCAGCATGCCGCGCGCGGCAGCGCCACCGCCTGTGCCGAACGAGGTGCGCTTGAGCAGCCACAGCGCCAGCGGAATCAGCGCCAGAACGGCAAAGAACCACAGTGCTGACGCAACCGCAGTGGAGGTCATGGTGTCGGCTGCAGCCGCGGCTCAGTTGCGACTCAGGCGCCGCATGCGCTCCGCCGGCGTGACGATGTCGGTCAGGCGGATCCCGAACTTGTCGTTGACGACGACGACCTCGCCCTGCGCGATCAGATAGCCGTTCACGAGCACGTCCATCGGCTCGCCGGCGAGCGTTTCGAGTTCAACCACCGAGCCCTGCGCGAGCTGCAAGACTTGCTTGATCGGAATTCGGGTACGCCCCAGCTCCACCGTGAGCTGCACCGGAATGTCCAGGATCATGTTCAGGTCGTTGCCGGCCGCGGGCGTTGCGCCCGCCACGAGATTGGCAAACGACACCGGCGCCACTTGTTCGACGGCCGTCTGCACTGCGGGGGAAGGCATCGGTTTCGACGCCGACCCGGGCGCGGCCCATTCGCCGGGGATCGCGCCTTCGGGTGCAGGCGCAGCGGCGCTGTCCTCAGAGGTCATGCTGTGTTTCCTGCAGGCTTGGCGAGATCGGGCTCATTGAATGATGAAGTTCGAGAAGTGCACCTGCGTGATCGGGTTGTGCACGCTGGCCCTGGGCCTTTCATCCTTCTTGCCTTCTTTCGGCCTGGGCTTGTCGTCACCGCGCCTTTCTTCGTCCTTCCCGGCCTTGTCCTTGGCCGCGGTCGCGGGCGCAGGCGCGTCGGCACTCGCAGGCGCGGCAGCATCAAGCACCGGAATGCCCAGGGTCCGGGCGACCGAGACCATGATTTCGCGCGCGAGCTGCTCCTTGCCGCTGCGCCGCAGAAGCTCGTCGGCACTCTTGTGCGCGAGGATCATCAGGATGCCGTTGCGAACCGCCGGCATGAAGGTCTTTATTTGCTCGGCGATCTTGGAGTCGTCGACCTGCAGCGTGATGCCGACCTGCGCAAAGCGGTCAGCCTCCTCGTCGGCGAGGTTGACGACGAAGGTGTCGAGCTGCGCGTAGGTGGGCGCCACGCCGGGTTGGAGTACCACGGCCTGTTCTTCGCCGTCGGCTTGGGCACTTGGCTTCAGGAAGACAAAGGCAGCACCACCGGCCGCGCACAACAACAGCGCGGCGGTCGCCGTGATGATGAGTTTCTTCTTGCCCTTTTTCGGCGGTGTTGCAGCGGCGACTACAGGCTCGTCGGCGGACATGCGGGCTCCTCGGAGGCGGACGATTCAGCGCGCTGTGCCGGCTGGTACAGCGAGATGTCGAATGGATTATCGAAAGCACCCCCGGACGCCAAGGACCGATAAGCGCGGCTTTTGCTGGCTTCCCGCTGCGACTCGGCGGCGGCGCGAACCTGGCCCATTGCCGCACCGCTTGGCGCTGCGCCAGGCTTGCAGCCCGCGCTGGCCCTTGCAAGGGCCAGCTCCTTCGCCGGCGTGCGTGCGCGAGCCGTCGCGCCCGCACGTCCGGCTCAGGCTTGCAGCCCGCGCTGGCCCTTGCAGGGGCCAGCTCCTTCGCCGGCGTGCGTGCGCGAGCGGTCGCGCCCGCACGTCCGGCTCAGGCGTACGTGTCCAGGCGTCCGCTGACCAGGCGAATCGAACGCAACACCGGGGTCAGCTCGGGCTCGGGGGTGGCAGCGTGCCTCGGCCTGGCGGCGGTGTCGTTCGATCCTTGGCGCGGCTCGGGTGCGTGTTGCGAGACGCCGCCACCGCTGAGCGTCAGGCCCGATTCGCGCAAGGCCGCGGCGAGCGCCGGCAAGCCGGCCTCCACGAGTTGCCGGGTTTGCGCCGAATCGGATCCGAAGTGGATTTGCGCCTGTTGCCCGTCGAGCGAAATCTGAATCGAGATCGGCCCCATCTCGGCAGGGTTGAGCTGCATCACGGCGTGCTGCACGCCGTCACGCGCGAGCATGCTCACCTGCAGCGCAAACGCCTCACGAAACTGGGGCGCTGCGACCGGCACCGCCAACTCGAGGTGCAGCGGCGCGAAACTGGCGCTGAGCAGTGCTGGCGCAGCGCCGAGGGTTGACAGCGTCGCGATCGGCGCGGCGCCATCCGGCGCGCGCTGCGTTGCCGTGCTGTGCGTTTCTGGCCGCTCCAGGTTGCCCGCCAGCGGCGCAGCCAAGGCCGCGGCCTGCGGCATCGCCTCCATCTCGGGGCGAATCGGGATCAGCTGCTGGCCGGCGCGGGCGCGCGTGCCTTGTTCGGTCGCGCCGCGCTGCGCAACGGGCTCGACGGGTGCCGCGCCCGGGCGCGTGGCGATGGCTGGCAGCGCCGTCGTCATGGCGCGCCAGGGCGGTGCCTCGTTCCCGGTGCGACCTGCAGGAGCGGGGCCTCGCGCTGGCGCGGCGGCGGCTGCGGCTGCTGCAGGCCAGGCCGGGTATTGTGCGGCCGGCGTCTGCGGCGTCTGCGGCGTCTGCGGCGTCGATGCGAGCGCGGTGCTGTCGGATTCGGATCGAGACCTGTCGAGCGGCGCTTCGCCCACCACCGCGGCCTGCGCAATGGATGCTGGCACCGGCACTGGAATCGAAGTTGCAGCGGGCCCGGGGTTGGTGCCTGGCGCTGCTTGACTCAGGCTCGCCGCGTCACGCTCAGGGCCTTCGCGGGCCACCGCGCTGTGCACCTCGGCTTCACCTGCGAGACGCATCGCGCCGCGAGCCAGGGCGTTTTCAGCGTGCATGCGGCGACTCTGTGCGCCACGCGGCAGTTCGGCGCGCTGCGTCGTGTCGGCCGGCGCGATGCCACGCGCGCGGACATCGCCTCGAGCCTCGCGAGATGGGTCGCCGGGTTCAGCGCGGGAATGCGTCGCGGCATCGGCGCCGGTCGCTGCCGGACCGCCCGTGGCAGGGTCCGTCACGGCAGCGTAGGGCAGAAGTTGCGCCAGGAAGTCGCGCAATCCAACCAGGTCGGGATTCGGGCCGGCAACAGGGTCGGCACCCTGGTCCGGATTCGGTCCGGCGCTAGGATCGGTGGCGAAGGTCTGAGTCCCCACGTCCAGCAGTTCGAGCGGGCCAGCGCCGGCGGCACCGCTGCGCCCGAGGTGTTCCTCGAATGACATGCCATCGGCAGGCGGCGCTGCGAGACTGGCTGCCACACCCGGTGCCGCGGCACCGGGCGAAGCGATCAGGGCGGAGATGGCGCTGTGCGCAGTTGTGGTATGCATGGTGTGTCAGAAAGTTGAAGCCAGGCCTTGAACTGAGCTGTCGTGGACCACCCGCGAAGCCATTTCGTCGTTGAATTTCTGCTCGCGCCGGTGCGAGTCGGTGCGCGCCTGCTGCTCACGCCGCTCCAGCAGCTTGCGCACGGAGGCGACACGCACCTCGCGCTCGCGCAGCACGACGCGCGCCTTCGCCGCGCGCGTGACGGCGGCCTTTACCGTGCCTTGCTGGTGATCGAGAGCCTGCGTCAGGCGCTGCATGAAGCCGTGGTAGCTGCGCACCAATTCGATCTGGCCTTGTTCGCTGAACTGGTGGCTCCAGCGCGCTTCGTATTCATGGCGGAAGGCGAGCAGTTGTTCGTACTGGGCTTCGAGCGCGAGCTGGGCGTTGTGGGCCACTTGCCACGCGGCGGCGCAGCGGTCACGTTCATCTTGCGCATGGCGCAGCAGAGTGAGCAGGGATTGCATGGGGGATCGTGGTCAAGGGGTGGGGGTATCGCCGCCGAGCACGGTGTGCAAGGCGTCGACGCTGGCGGCGAGCGTGGCGCTGTGGTTCATGTCTTGTCGCAGCATCGCCGCGGTGGCGCCGTGCAGGCGCACCGCGACGTCGAGCTCGGCGTCGTGGCCCGGGGCATAGGCGCCGAGCTGGATCAGGTCACGCGCCTGCCGGTACTTCGCGTGCAAGTGGCGCAAGCGTCGCGCGGCTTCCACATGCTGTGGCGTGGCAACGCTGACCATCACGCGCGAAATCGACTTTTCGACGTCGATGGATGGGTAGTGCCCGGCTTCGGCGAGTTCGCGCGAGAGCACGATGTGGCCGTCGAGAATGCCGCGGGCGGCGTCGGCAATCGGGTCCTGCAGGTCGTCGCCCTCGGACAGCACGGTGTAGAACGCGGTGATCGAACCCCCCCCGGCGACGCCGTTGCCGCTGCGCTCGACAAGCTGCGGCAGCTTCGCGAAACAGCTCGGTGGATAGCCCTTGGTTGCGGGCGGCTCGCCGATCGCCAGCGCAATTTCGCGCTGCGCCATCGCGAAGCGCGTCAATGAATCCATCAGCAGCAGCACATGGCGGCCGGCATCGCGAAAGTCTTCGGCGATCGTGGTCGCGTAATGCGCTCCCTGCAGACGCACCAGCGGCGGTGCGTCAGCCGGTGCCGCAACCACGACGGAGCGGCGCAGGCCGGCCTGCCCGAGGATGTCTTCGATGAACTCCTTCACCTCGCGGCCGCGTTCGCCGATCAGACCGAGCACGATGACGTCGGCCTCGGTGTAGCGCGCCATCATGCCCAGCAGCACTGACTTGCCCACGCCGGTGCCCGAAAACAGGCCGATGCGCTGGCCACGGCCGATGGTGAACAGCGCATTGATCGCGCGCACGCCCGTGTCCAGTGGCTGGCGCACCGGGTCGCGTTCCATGGCATTGATCGGACGCCGCATCAGCGGCTGGTTGTGCACGTCCTGCAAGGGCCCTAGCCGATCCAGCGGCGCGCCTTGCGCATCGATCACACGCCCGAGCAGCCCAGCTCCCACCGGCAGGTGCAAGGTGCGGTCGCTACTGCGCCGCCAAGGGTGGCGCGCAGCCCCCAGGCGCAGCGGCACGACGGGCGACGCGCGCGGCACGACGCGTGCGCCGCTGGCCAGACCTTGAATGTCGCCGCTGGGCATCAGGTAGGCGCGGTCGCCGGAGAAGCCCACAACTTCGGCCAGCACCGGTTGCTGTTCGTGCGAATCCGCAGTCTGCTCGATCTCGCACACCGAACCGACGGGCAAGCGCAAGCCCGCGGCTTCAAGCACCAAACCCTTGACCCGCACCAGGTGGCCCTGCACGTCCAGCGCCGTCGGCTCGGCCGAGAACGCACGCATGTCGCCGAGGAAATGCTCCCAGCTTGTGGTGATGTCGGTGCTGGCCTCGGTGCCTGCAGCGCGATTCATGCTGTGTCCGCCTGCGCTGCCGGGTTGTCTGCGGCGCCGGATGAATCGGCCACGCCGCTCGCGGCATGAGGCGCAGTCGGGTTGGCGACGCCGGCATCGGCTGCGGCGTCGCCGCGTGCGTCCCACGACTGCTCGCTGCCGATGCTGGCGACGCTGCGCCGCCAGCGCGATTCGATGCTTGCGTCGATCCGGCCCAGATCGGATTCGATGACGCAGCCGCCGCGCTGCACCGCAGCGTCGGCGATCAGGCGTGCGCCACGCGCGGCAAGCACATCGGCCGCGCCTTGCGCGACGAGCGGCTGGTCGTCGGCGTGCAGGCGCAGCGTGATGTGGCGCGCGCTCAGCATCAAGGCTTCGAGCGCCTGCTTCGCCACCTCGGCAATCAGTTCGGGGCGCGCGCCGAGTTCACTGCGCACGACCTGGCGTGCGAGTTGGGTCGCGGTGTCGACCAGGGCACTGGCCAGCGCCTGCTGCAATGCATCGAGTTGCACGCCCACCGACTGCAGCAAAGCGCCGACCTGCGCCGTCGTTTGGTTTGCGAAGCTTTGTTTGAAACCTTCCAGCGCGGCCAGGCCGTCGCGGTAGCCCTCTTCGTAACCTGTCTGGCGTGCTGCGTGCAGTGTGCCCATCGATCCGGGCGCAGCGCGAGTCGCTTGGCCGTTGCCCGGCCGGCCCGGCGCGGCGGGGCCGTTCTCTGACAGTGCCCCCGGCGCCCAGGCTTCGAAGTGGCCCAGTTCCTCGCGCGGGATGAAACGGCCTTGCACCGGCGGTTTCGGTTCCGTGGCGGGCGGGGCGGGCGGGGCGTGCGGGATCTTCATGGCGCAGCCTGGAATGGACCGCGAGCGGGCCTGAGTTGACGCTCAAACAAAGGCTTCGGCACCGCCACCACCTCCGAGCACGATCCGGCCTTCGTCGGCCAGGCGCCGCACGGTCTTGATCAATTCCTTCTGCTCGATTTCGACTTCCGAGACCCGCACCGGGCCGCGCGATTCGAGGTCTTCGCGCAGCGTTTCCGCAGCGCGTCTGGACATGTTCTTGAACACCTTCTCGCGCAGCGCCGGCGTCGCGCCCTTGAGCGCGACCACGAGCGATCCCGACTGCACTTCCTTCAACAGGCCCTGGATTGCGCTGTCTTCGAGCTTTTCCAGGTCGTCGAAGGTGAACATGTTGTCCATGATGCGTTGTGCCAGGTCGCTGTCGACCTCGTGAATGAACTCCAGCGCCGAGGTTTCGATGGCCGAGCCGAGCTTGTTGATGATTTCGGCGGCGGCCTTGGCGCCGCCCATGCCTGTCTTCTTCAGCTTGTCGCTGCCGGCCAGCACCTTGCCCATCACCTCGTTCAAGTCATGCAGCGCCACCGGCTGGATGCCGTCGAGCGTGGCGATGCGCACCAGCACCTCGTTGCGTTGGCGCTCGGGGAAGGCCTTCAGCACCGAACTCGACTGCTCGGAGTCGAGATGCACGAGGATCGCGGCGACGATCTGCGGGTGTTCGTTGCGCAGCAGCTCGGCCACCGATTCCGGATCGATCCACTTCAGGCTTTCGATGCCCGCAACGTCGCCCCCGGTGAGGATGCGGTCGAGCAGCAGGTTCGCCCTGTCGTTGCCCAACGCCTTGCGCAACACGCTTTTCACGTATTCGTGGCTGTCGCGAACCAGCATGCTTTGCCCGCCCGCGGTTGCGGCAAACTTGCTGAGCACCGATGCGACGCGTTCGCGCGGCACCGCCTTCATCTTCGCGATCGCCTCGCCCACGCTCTGCACCTCCTTCGGCGCGAGGTGCCTGAAGACCTCGGCGGCCTCGGCCTCACCGATCGACATCAACAGGATTGCTGCGTCTTCGACGCCTTGTTCATCCATCGCTGTTGCTGCTACGGGTCGTCAGGTGGAGCTGCCGCTCACCCAGGAGTGCACGATGTTCGCCGTTGCGGCCGGGTTGTCCTTGGTGAACTGGCGCGCCTGTTCGAGCTGCGCGCCCATGTTCGGCGGCGCCAGGGCAAACGGCGCGCCGGCCGGGCCGAACCCGCCCGGCAGGCCTTGTGCGTCGTTCACGGCGGCATTCAGGCGGCTTCCCGGTGTCGGTTTCAGCAGCGCCTGCAGCGCCGGCTTGACCATGCCGAAGAACACCAGCACGGCCAACAGCGCCAGGCCCGCGGGCGCGACGACGCCGCGCACCATGTCTTGCACGCCGGGTTGGCGCCAGAAGGGCACGACGCTGTTGTCCACCGGTTCGATCTTGAACGGCGCGTTGATCACCTTCACCGAATCGCCTCGCTCCGGCTTGAAACCGATGCTCTCGCGCACGAGCGCGCTGAGTTTTTCAATCTCCTCGGCCGACAACGGCTCCTGACTCGTCTTGCCCCTGGCATCGGTGAGGACACGATGGTTCACGACCACCGCGGCGTTCACGCGCTTCACCACGCCGGTGGCGGCGCGCGTCACGCGCACGGTCTTGTCGACTTCGAAGTTCGTCACGGCTTCGCGCCGGCTGGTGCCTGCGCCGCCACCCCCTTGCCCGGCCTGCAGCGGCTTGGTTGCGCCCGTGATCGCAGCGGTGGCAGGAACGGGCGGCTGGTTGCTCGCCGCGCCAGGAACGCCCGCGGGCAGCGCCGCGCTGGCGCCGCTCATGTCCGTGGTCTGCTGGCTGCGGACCGTGGCGTTTGCCTGCGCGCCCTGGTTTGGCTTGAATTCTTCCGAGGTCGCTTCACTTTGCGTGAAGTCGACTTCCGCGGTGACGCTGGAGCGCAGATTGGCACGCCCGACCACCGGCTCGAGCAGCTCGAAGATGCGCTTGTTGTAGCCGGCTTCAATCTGGCCGACGTATTGCAACTGGTTCGAGTCCAGGCCGGCAGAGTTGCCGCTGTCGGGCGCATCGGACAGCAGTGCGCCGGTCTGGTCGAGCACGCTCACCGCTTTCGGGTTCATCTCGGGCACGCTGCTGGCCACCAGGTGCACGATGCCGGCGACTTGGGCGCGGTCCAGCGTGCGCCCGGGGTGCAGGCTGAGCAGGATCGAGGCGCTGGGTTTTTGCTGCTCGCGAAAAAAGCCGTTCTGATTCGGCAGCGCCAGATGCACGCGCGCGCCTTGCACCGCCGGCATGGCGGTGATGGAGCGGGTGAGTTCGCCTTCCAGGCCGCGTTGGAAAGTGAGCCGCTCCTGGAACTGGGTTTGGCCGAAGCGCGCACCGTCCATCAGTTCGAAGCCCACCACCGAGCCCTTGGGCAGCCCGGCAGAGGCGAGTTTCAGGCGCACGTCGTGCACCTTGGCCGAGGGCACGAGGATTGCCGCGCCGCCGTCGGCGTGGCGGTACGGCACATTCATCTGCGAGAGCTGGGCAATGATCGCGCCGCCGTCCTTGTCGGACAGGTTCGCGTACAGCACCTTGTAGTCGCCGTGGTTGTTCCACGCGGCCAGTCCGAATACCAGGCCCGCCAGTGCCGTCAGCCCCAGGATGAGTGAGAACTGGTTCTTCAGCGACAGCGCGCCCAGGCTGGCGAGCAGGCCTGACGAATCGACGTTGTTGGTCTTCACGACGACGGCGTTGTCCATTCAATCCATTCGATGCGGCGCTGCGGCGCTGCGGTGCTGGGGCCAAGCGCCGCGCAGCGATGAATTATTCGATTCGGCACTGGCACCGGATGCCTGGAACAGGCCGCCAAAGCGCGTCCTGTTCGCTCCTTGCGGCGGGCGCGGCGCGGCTAGGATGGCCGAATCGCGTGTCGGAACGTGCTCCCGGCGTGCGCCGGGCAGCGGGTGCACCCCGGCCTGCGCCGGGCAGCGGGTCGGTCCGGCCTGCGCCGGGCAGCAGGTCGGCCCGGCCTGCGCCGGGCAGCAGGTGAATACCGGCCTGCGCCGGAATGACGCAATCCAAGGAGATGCGCATGAACGTGACGCTCAAACCCTTCGACTTCGCCCAGGCCGTGGCCCGTGCCGGTCTGGGCACGGACGGCCATCCGCTGGCACGAAGCAAGGCCGTGCAGGGTGCGGATTTTCAGAGTGCCTTGACCCAGGCCCTGGGCGCAGTCAGCCACACGCAGGACCACGCGGCGCAAATGCAGCGCGCGGTGCAACTCGGCGACGCGTCGGTGAGCCTGGAGGAAACCATGGTCACGATGCAAAAGGCGCAGATCGGTTTCCAGGCCACCTTGCAGGTGCGCAACCGTCTGGTGCAGGCTTACACCGACATCATGAACATGCAGGTCTAGCAGCCTGTTGCGCTGTGGGTCGGGCCCGCGTCAGGACTGCACGCACGCACCAGCCATGGCGCCGCCGGCGCCACCGCGCCGAGCGTGAACGCCGCGCGCACGGCTCGCGCTGCGGCCTGCGCGCTGGCTGCATCAAGCGCGTGGACACAGGCCAGCGCCTGGCCGGCGTCGACCATCGCACCGAGTGACAACACCTGGGACAGGCCGACACCCGGGTGCACCGCGTCGCCCGGGCGCTGCCGGCCGCCACCGAGCGCGACCACGGCCAGGCCGAGCGCACGCGTGTCGATGGCCGTGACGAAACCGGCGCCTGCCGCCGCCACATCGATCTGGACCTCGGCGCTGGGCAGCCTGGCGTCGCGCAACACATCGCTGGGCCCGCCGAGTGCGGCGACCATGCGCGCAAAGCGCTGCGCTGCCGCGCCGCTTTCGAGCGCCTGCATCGAGGCGCGCCGCGCGTCGTCCAGCGAATCGGCCAGGCCGCCGAGCAGCAGCAGCTGCGCACACAGCGCCAGCGTCACTTCCAGCAAGCGCGGCTCGCGCACTTTGCCGCTGAGAAAGTGAATCGCCTCGCGCACTTCGAGCGCATTGCCGGCGGTCGTGCCGAGCACCTGGTTCATGTCGGTGAGCAGCGCAACACAGGGCAGATGTGCAGCCTGCGCCACCTGCTCCAGGCAATCCGCCAACTCGCTCGCCTGCGCCAGCGTGGTGCAGAAGGCGCCGTTGCCGACCTTCACGTCCAGCACCAGCGCGCTCACGCCCGCGGCCAGTTTCTTGCTCAGGATGCTGGCCGTGATCAGCGGCACCGACTCCACCGTCGCCGTCACATCGCGGATCGCGTACAGGCGTCGATCCGCGGGCGCGATGCGTTCGCTCGCGCCGACGATGGCACAGCCTGCAACGCGCAGCGTCTGCAACAGCAGGTCGCGGCTCGGCGTGACGCTGTAACCCGGCAGCGCTTCGAGCTTGTCCAGCGTGCCCCCGGTGTGGCCCAGGCCGCGCCCGCTGAGCATCGGCACAACGCCGCCGCAGGCGGCGACGATCGGGCCCAGCAGCAGGCTCACCTTGTCGCCCACGCCGCCGGTGGAATGTTTGTCGAGCACCGGGCCGGCCAGGCGAGCATCGCGCCAGTCAAGCACCTCGCCGGAATGTGTCATCGCCTCGGTCAGCGCCACGGTCTCGGCCGGGTCCATGCCGCGTAGCAGAATCGCCATCGCCAGCGCCGCCGCCTGGCTGTCGCTCCAGGTGTCGTGCGTGAGGCCGCGCACAAAGGCGTCGATCTGCGCGCGGCTGAGCCTGCCGCCGTCGCGTTTGATGCGGATGACTTCCTGCGGCAGCGCTTCAGTCATGGCGGGCCCGACCCAAAGCCCGACGGGCGCCCAGGCATTCAGTTCAGGCGCCGGATGCGCTCGGGTGCCACCGGCGCGAGCGCCGCCGGCCCGGCCAGGTACTGCTCGAATGCATCGACGTCCATCATGCCGGTGCGCGCATTGCGCCCGAGCTTGAGCGCTGCGAAGTTGTCGCCGCCGCCGGCGAGAAAGCTGTTCACGGTGACGCGGTAGTTTGTCTGCGGCTCGAGCACCTTGCCGTGGAGTTGAACGCTGCCGGGGACGATGCGCTGGCCGACGGGCCTGGCTGCGTCCCAGGTATAGCCGAAACCACTGGAGACCTGCAGGATGCGCGGACGCGGCTGGTTCAACCACTGCTGTTCGAGCACTTGCAGCAACTGCGCGCCGCTCAATGTGAGCGTGACGAGGTTGTTGTAGAAGGGTTGCACTGCAAACAGGTCTTCGTAGCGAACCTCGGCGTTCGCCTGCGGCACGAGCGCGGCGCGCAGGCCGCCCGGGTTCATCAGCGCGAGTTGCGCGCCGCCGGTTTCCGCGCCACGCGTTGCAGCGAGTTGCGCGTCGGCGACGACCTGGCCGATGCGCATTTCGCCGGCCTCGGTTTCGTCGCGCGTCAGCGCTTGCCCGATGCGCGCCACCACGCGCTTCGCCAGCGGCGCGGCGAGCGGCTCGTACGCGGCGATCAATGACGATTGCGAGGCGTCCTTCGCAAAACGGTCGTTGCGAACGATCACGTTGTTGGCGCTGGCCGAGATCACGTCGCCGGTTCGAGGGTCGAGCACGAGGTCGATCTCGCTGACGATGGTGCCGAATTTGTCGGCGCTCGTCACCAGCCGTCCGCCGATGCGGCAGTTGTAGGCGCGATGCGTGTGCCCGCTCACGACAAGGTCGACGGCGGCGTCGAGCTTGTTCACGATGTCGACGATGGCGCCGCTGATCCCTGGGCACTCGTTGTAGTCGCCGCTTGGAAACCCGCCCTCATGAATCAGCAGCACGATGGCCTCGATGCCGAGCTTGCGCAACTGCGGAACCAGTTCATTCACGGTCTGCGCTTCGTCGCGAAAGCGCAGCCCCTGGACGCCCGAGGGCACGACGATCGTCGGTGTGTCTTTCAGCGTCAAGCCGATGAAGGCGACGGGAATGCCTTCGAAGTATTTGACGTGGTAGGGCGGGAACAGCGTGCGGCCGGTGCGTTCATCGACCGTGCTCGCGGCGAGGTACTTGAAGCCGGCACCCGCGAACGGCTGTGGCCCCTTGCAGCCTTCGACCGCATGGCAGCCGCCGTGCTGCATGCGCAAGAGCTCGGCGCTGCCGCGGTCGAACTCGTGGTTGCCGACGGCGCTGGCTTCGAGCCCCATCAGGCTCAGCGCCTGGATCGTCGGCTCGTCCCGAAACAGCGCCGAGAGCAGCGGGCTCGCGCCGATCAGGTCTCCGGCGGCGACGAAGATGTGATTCGGATTCTTCTGCCGCAATTGGGCGACCGCCGTGGCCAGGTATTCGGCCCCGCCCGCGGCGACATTCACCGTCTTCGTCGCATCCGCCGGGTCCTTGATTCGTATCCCACCCTGCGGCGGCAGCAGATTGCCGTGAAAGTCGTTGATCGCGAGCACCTTGACGGCGACCGGCCCGGTGGCGCGCGGTGGCGCGGTGCTGCAACCGGACACCAGCATCAGGCACAGCACGCCGACCCATGCCCTGAGCAGAACGGCAAGACCGGCGAAGGGTTGTGGCTGTGGCATGTGCGGGGGCTGGCGTCGGGTGCGCAAGTGTAGGCATGCCCGCCGGCGCGCGGCCGCTGCGTGCGCTTGTGCCAGACTGCGCCCTTTGCCCGCGCCCAGCGCGCGCGGCCGGCCGCATGACCCCACCAGCCCTGAGCACCAAGGCCTTCATCACTCTGCTGTTCCTGGCGTGCCTGTTCGGCGCGAACCATGTCGCGGCGCGCGTCGCGCTGGACCATGGCGTCGATGTCACGACCGCGGTCGCGGCGCGCAGCCTGGCCACGGCGCTGGTGGTCGGTTTGCTCGTGGCGTGGAGCCGGATTCCGATTGCGCTCGACTCACGCCAAAGGCGTTTCATGCTGGCGATCGGGCTGTTGGTCACGGTGCAAAGCGTGTGGCTCTATTCGTCGGTCGCGCTGATTCCGGTCGGCCTTGCGCTGCTGGCTTTCAACAGCTATCCGTTGTGGGCCGCATTCGCCACGTGGCTGCTGTACCGACACGCTCCGCCGCGAGCGGTGCTGATCGCGATGCCGCTGATCCTGGCCGGGCTGGCATTGGCACTGGACCTGACAGGCATCGCCACCGGCCTGGGCGCGCAGGCGCAATGGGAGCGCATCGGCAAGGGTGTCGCCTACGCGGTGGGTGCGGGCGCCACCTTCGGCCTGGTGCTCGCGCTCACGCAACACGAAGTCGCGGCGCTGGATGGGCGAGTGCGCACTGCGATCACGATGGCGATCGTCGGCGTTCTCGCGTTGGCCGGCGCATGGGCGCAGGGTGGCCTGCACTGGCCGAACGCCGCCGCCGGATGGTGGGGCCTGGTGGCGCTCAGTGTGCTGTACGGCACCGCGTTCACGATGCTGTTCACGCTGTTGCCCAAACTCGGCGTGGTCGGCAACTCGCCGATCCTCAACGTCGAACCCGTGGCCGCGCTCGGCATGGCCTGGCTCGTCCTCGGCCAGAGCGTGACACCGATGCAGCTCGTCGGCGCGCTCCTGGTCGTGGGCACGGTGATGGGCCTGGGCCTGCGGCGGAGTTGATGCGGGCATCGCTGGCAGGGCATGGATGAGACAAATTCATACGGATTCGCCTTCAATCATTGGAAAGCCGGTTTGCTGTCGGCCAGTTGCCGATGTTCACAGCGGGCTGCGTGCAAGCGTGGAGCAGGGGCAGGTGGCCCGGGGCATTGCTCCGGCCCACGCTCGCGGGGCACCGTTTTCGCTTCGCAGGCGTCGCGCCATCAACAGCGTCAGTTCGTGCGCTGGTCGCGGCCACCGCGAATGGCGCCTGCGCCCGTGCCCCAAGCCACCTGCCGTGGCACCTGGGTGGCATGCGAAGGCGTGGCACGCCACTCCGGATGCAGCAGGGCGGTGGTGGTGCCCCCGGGCGCAGGCCCGATTCGCGGTCGCCCCCCATGGTTGCAGGGCACTACGGCAATGATGCGGCTGCGCATTGCAGTCTGCGACGGCGGCCCGCGAGCGTGGGCCGGAGAACGGGGGCGCCGCCGCCGCCCTGCCGCCGCGACCTCGGCAGGCTGACCATGCGCGGACAGACGACCGTGGGATATTCGCATCCACCAAATCTCATTCATTCAATTGGATGCAAGTTCGAATCAGGCCCAAGCATCAAGCTGACGCCGGTTTCGGATTTCGGCCGCGCGCGCATCGCACATGCGAGCCATGCGCGATGAGCGACTGGGCAGATTTTTGGTTTGATTGCGTCTTCAAATTGAGGCCCTCGCCAAGCCACCGGCCGCGCCTGGCAAGGCGGGGGTGTCAGCTCTTGCTTCTTGCCTCTTCGACACGTCGCACAGCCTCGGCGGCGTTAACGATCCCGATGCTCTGATGGCTGCCCATCTTGAGCAGATGCCGATCCCCGGAGATGACCATTTCGGCAGCGCCGGCCACGGCCGCCGCGATCACATGATCGTCTTCGACATCGCCAGGCACGACGCGCGGCGTTGAGAGCGGCGACACCTTGATCGCCAACTCGCCATAGAACCCGATGGCCTGCTCGACGCTGGAGCGCTGCGCGGCCAGGCGCGAAGCCAGATGCGAACGCCCGAGCACGTCACGCAACTCGACCAGCAGCGCCGGCGAGGTGACAAGCTCGATGTCGCCGGCCGCAGCCGCCTCGATCAACTTGTAGGGTACGCCGCCCCACACCAGCGCCGAGACGACGACGTTCGTATCGAGGACGAGCCTCACGACTTCTTCGGGTCTTGACCCTGCGCCGCCTCACGCGCACCCCGCTCGGCGCGCGCGGCCTTGACCTCGGCGACGATCTCTTCCTCGCTCATCGGCTCGACGCCTGCGGCATGCAGCCGCTCGGCCACGTGAAGCAGCCTGCGGCCAGCTTCGCGCCGCATTGCTTCCTCAAGCAGCCTCTGAATCGCGCTGTCCGTCAGCAGCCCCGCGCTCCTGGCGCGCCGGGCAAGCTCGTCGGGCAGCTGCACCACCAGTTCCGTCATGGTTGCCGCTCCTTCATGCGCGCGCTGCCACGCGCTTGGCTGCTGCCTTGCGTGCGGCCGGTGTCGGGATGGCCCGTGTTGCCGCGTTCCTTGCGAAACGCTGCCAGTCGTTGAGCGAAGTCCATGTTGAGCCACCAGGTTGATGCGTCTGTGGCGGTCACTCTAACCCCCAGTGCAAAGGCGCAGGCCAAGCACTAGCATATACGTGTTACGCACCGCGTGTTCATGCGGGCTCACAAGGTCTTGCAGGGCCGACCGTGTAGCAGGTCTTGCGCAGCACCAAGTGCGCGAACCCTGGCCGGCGCGCAGCGTTTCAGGCGGCCCCCAGTGCGATTTCAATCTCGTTCAGCAGCGCGCTTGCGCCGATGCGAAACCGCGCCGGGACCAGAGCCTCGGCGCCGAGTTGATCGGCGACGAGTTCAAGATAAAGCGCCGCATCGGCAACGCTGCGGATTCCGCCCGAGGCCTTGAAGCCGACCCGGCCACGCGAGCGCGCATCGTTCGCGATCGTGCGCAGCATGAGCTGCGCTGCCCGCGGCGTTGCGCTCACCGACGTCTTGCCGGTGCTGGTCTTGAGGAAGTCGGCGCCGGCGTCGAGCGCGAGCCGCGCCGCCTGTTCGATGAACCCCGGTTCGCGCAATTCACCGCTCTCGAGGATGACCTTGAGGATCAGGCCTTCGCTGGCGCGGCGCACTGCCTCCAGCACCCGCTGGCACGCGTTCAGGTCGCCGGCCAGCAGCGAGCGGTAGGGCAGGACCAGGTCGACCTCCTGCGCGCCGGCTTGCACGATCTCTGCGGTGTCGCGCAATGCGCGCTGCACGTCGCTCGAGCCGTCGGGAAAATTCGCGACGGCCGCCACCGCAACCTGATGCGGCGCCTGCGCGCGCGCAAAGCGTGCCAGCCGCGGCCAGACGCAGACGGCCGCCACGGCGCCGCGCGACGCCGTCGCAGCGGCGCGTTCGCACAGCGCGGCGACCTGGGCTTGCCCGTCGCTGTCATTCAGGCTCGTCAGGTCCAGGCAGCTCAGGGCGATGCGTGCCACTTCGGCGGGCGTGCGCGTCACTTCAAACCTCCAGCCCCGCTATCACCGCTTCGAGCAGCGGTATCGCGTGCAAGGCCGCGGCCTGCGCCGCAGCCAGCGTGTGGGCGTGGCTCAGTGCCACGTCTTCGAGGCCGCAGCCCATGTTCGTGAACAGCGACAGTGCCAGCACGCGCATGCCCTGCTGGCGCGCGACGATGGTCTCGGGCACCGTGCTCATGCCCACCGCGTGCGCGCCGAGTTGGCACAGCATGCGAATCTCGGCCGGGGTTTCGAACTGCGGTCCGAGCATCCAGGCGTACACGCCTTCGTGCAGCGTGATGCCACGCTCCAGCGCGACGCGCTGCGCAGCGGCGCGCAAGGCCGGGTCGTAGGCATCGCGCAGATCGACGAAGCGCTGTGCGCCCTGTTCATGCAGCAGCGGCGAGCGCTGCACCAGGTTCAGGTGGTCCGCCACCAGCATCATCTCGCCCGGGCGCATCTGTGGGTCCAGGCTGCCGGCCGCATTCGTCTGCAGCAGCACGCGCACGCCGAGCGCCGCGAGCGTGTGCAGCGCGCCCTTCATCGCCGCGGGATCGCCGGTTTCGTAAGTGTGCTGGCGGCCACTGAGCACGACCACGGTGCGCGTGCCGATGCGGCCGAGCAGCAACCAGCCGGCATGGCCTTCGACACCCGGCCGCGGAAAAGCGGGCAGGTCGGCGTACGGGATCGTGACCGCGTCTTGCACGCTGTGCGCGAGCGCGCCCCAGCCCGAGCCGAGCAAGACCGCGATCGCGGGCCGTCGGTCGCCGGCGCGGCTGCGGATCAGCGCCGCGCTGAGCGCGACCGCGGCGTTGAGCTGCGCGCCGTTCATGGTGTCCCGGCTGCCTTCAGGTGCGCGCCGTTCATGGTGTGCCGGCTGCCACGTGCTGCGGCCCGAAGCTCGCCGGCAGCAGCGCGCCCAGCGTGTGGCGCGCCGTGATCATGTGCAGGTCCGCCGACCAGACGGGCGCATCGTCCGCGGCGAACTCGCGCAGTTTCTGGCGGCAACCGCCGCAAGGGGTGACCGGCTGCGCAGCCTGGCCCACGACCACCACGGCCAGGACGCGTTTGCCGCCAGCCAGCACCAGGTGCGCGAGTGCTGACGCTTCTGCGCACAGCCCTTGCGGGTAGGCCGCGTTTTCAATGTTGCAGCCGGCGTGCACCCGGCCTTGTTCGTCGAGCAGTGCGGCACCGACGCTGAACTTCGAGTACGGCGCGTAGGCCTGCGCGCGGGCGCGGCGTGCGGAGTCGAGCAACTGCTGCATGACGGCGGGGCTGGGGGTGGCGTTCACGCTTGTGCTTCCGATTGCGCGATCAGGCATGTGCCGGATTCTCGCCGCATCGAGGCAGCGACGCAGTTGCCGCTCACGACTCGCGACGGCTGACGCGCACGACGCCTGCGTGGCGTGAAATGTGGGCCCGAAATGGTGGATCCCTTCGCTGCGATTTTTCGGCCCCACGCTCCTAGCTCTCCTTGACGTAGGGAACCCCAAGCGCCTTGGGCGCCCGCGCGCGGCCGATAAAGCCCGCCAGCAACACCACCGTCATCAGATACGGCAGCGCCTGGATCAACTGCACCGGCACCACCCCCACCAGCGGCAGCGCGGTGCCCTGCAGGCGGATCGCGCAGGCGTCGAGAAAGCCGAACAGCAGGCAGGCCCAGAGCGCGCCGACGGGGTGCCACTTGCCGAAGATCATCGCCGCCAGCGCCATGTAGCCGCGGCCGGCCGTCATGTGCGGAATGAAACTCGGGTTCTGTGCCAGCACCAGGTAGGCGCCGGCCACTGCGGCGAGCACGCCGTTGCCGGCGAGCGCGGCGTAGCGCAACCTGACGATGGAGACGCCGGCAGCCTCGAGCATCGCCGGGTTTTCGCCGGCAGCGCGCAGGCGCAGGCCGAAGCGGGTGCGATACAGCAGCCACCAGATGGCGGGGACGAGCAGAAGGCTCAGGTACACGATGGCGTTGTGACCGAGCACGCCGAGTGCAAGCAGGTTGCCGATCAGCGGTATGTCCTGCAGTGTCTTGGCCGCGCCGGTGAACCAGTTGCTCAGGCGCACCGAATCAGGCAGGGGCGGCGTCTGCCCGCCTTGCTGGAACCAGGCGATGCCCAACACCACGGTCAGGCCGGCGGCCGTCATCGTGATCGCCATGCCCATCACGACCTGGTCGCCACCCCGGCTGACGCAGGCATAGCCGTGCAGCATCGACAGCAGCACGCCGACCACCACCGCGGCGAGCAGCGCCACCGCAATCGAGCCGCTGATGGCCCCGGCACTGCCCGCAGCGAATGCCGACAGCAGCATCTTGCCCTCCAGGCCCAGGTCGATCACGCCCGAGCGCTCTGCGAGCGTGCCGGCGAGCGCGCACAAGATCAGCGGCACCGAGACGCGCAGCGTCGAGGCGAGCAGGGTGGCGATGCCGACTTCGTCCATGCGCGTTGGTCTGCGATCGCCGCGGTACTAGCTCTGTGCCGCAGCGGCACGGGCTTCGCGCCGGCGCTGCCACGCCGACCAGATGCGCGCGAGCGTGGGTGCCGCGACTTGCGCCATCGCGCCGCAGAACAGGACGATCAGGCCCTGCAGCGTGAACACCATGTCGCGGCTGAAGCCCGCAATCTCGAACGCGAGTTCGGCGCCACCCTGGTACAGCGCGCCGAACAGAAGCGCCGCGAGCGCTATTCCAAACGGGTGGTTGCGCCCGATCAGCGAGACGGCGATGCCGGCGAAACCCGCGCCCACCACATAGTCGAGCAGCAGGCGGCCATGCACGCCCGCCACTTCGTTCATTCCCACCAGGCCGGCGAGTGCGCCCGAAACCGCCATCGCCCACATCACCTGCGCGCGCGGGCGGATGCCGGCGTAGCGCGCGGCCTCGGGCGCGTGGCCCACCGCGCGCAGCGCGTAGCCCGCCTTCGTCTTCCACAGCAGCACATAGACACCGAAGGCCGCGAACACAGCCAGCAGCAGGCTCAGGTTCAGCGGCGAGCGCGGCCAATCGATGCCGAGCCAGGCCAGCGTCTCGTGCACGCCGGGCAGCTTCGCCCCCGGGCCGAAGCTGCGGCTTTCGATCGTCATGTTGCCGGGCTCTTTGAGCACATCGATCAGCACGAAGGCGAGCAGCGCCGAGGCAAGAAAATTGAACATGATCGTCGTGATCACGATGTGGCTGCCGCGCCAGGCCTGCAGCGCCGCAGGCACTGCGGCCCAGGCCACGCCGGCGAGCATCGACGCCGCGAGCATCGCCGGCAACACGACCCAGGCCGGAAAGGTGTCGCCCAGCGCGAGAGCGGCCAGTGCCGTGCCCAGGCCGCCGAGCATCGCCTGGCCTTCGCCGCCGATGTTGAACAGGCCCGCGTGATACGCCACCGCGACCGCGAGCCCGGTGAAAACGAAGGTGGTGGCGTAATACAGGGTGTAGCTGAGGCCGATGCGGCTGCCGAAAGCGCCCTTGATGAGCAAGACCAGCACCTGCGCCGGGCTGTGGCCGACGATCATCACGAGCACGCCGCAGGCGAGCAGGGCCAGGGTCAGGTTGAACGCCGGCAGCACGAACAGGTCGAGCCAGCGCGGCAGCTCCAGAGGTTGACTCACGCCGGCACCGTGCCCAAGCGGTTGCATGGTCGATCTTGCGTGCGGCCGGGGTCCCGGCGCACGCTGCGTTCCAGCACGTGGCGCAGCGGGACAGCGGCGCGCGCCG
>Ga0315280_10001875_pt1 | contig 35150 bp, 32 predicted proteins | sample YL17G06_40_MG_FD_203697 | JGI IMG/M metagenome (GOLD analysis project Ga0315280, IMG submission 203697) | Sediment microbial communities from Yellowstone Lake, YNP, Wyoming, USA - YL17G06_40 | ecosystem: Environmental > Aquatic > Freshwater > Lake > Sediment | place: USA: Wyoming | collected...
ATGTGGTCAAGAGACCCACTCTAAAGGGCGGGAAAGGCTATCATCTGATCGGCCATCATGAAGTGATGTTCCCGCTTCTGGCCGCGGCCGTTCTTGAAAAACTTGGGGGTGATTAGTTCGGAGTAATCAGTTCGGAGTTCACAGTTTTAAGGCTCTAAACTCCGTACACCGAACTCAAAATTTATTTGCTCCGAACTCAGAACTAAGTAAAGAGGAGGAAGTATCACGTATGCTGGGATGCCATTTAGAAAAGGACAAGGCCCGATGTACTTGTACTGATGAGCCCTGCGATCGAAAAGAAAGATGTTGTGAATGCATCCCCTATCACTGGAGGATGAAGCAACTTCCGGGCTGTTTCTTCTCGCTCGAGGGAGAGCGATCCTACGACCGTTCGATCCGTCGCTTCATCGCTGAAAACAGGTGAAGAAATGGAAATCAAATTTGACCGATTTCATCTCCAATCTGATCTCCGGTCCCCGCTCAAGGGATTTGAGACGATCTCTGTCCCTACAGAGGTCAGGATCGACCCTCTTACAAAACGGAGAAGTCGGATCATCACCTGGGGTCTCTCCTCTCAAAGCAAATTTGACTTCACGCAGATGACAGAGGAGTCAAAGGGGTGTTTTTTCTGTCCGGAAAATGTATTTCTTAAAACACCTCAGTTTATCAATGAGATTGCCCCCGAAGGAAGGATCTGCGTCGGAAAGGCCGTGGGTTTTCCTAACCTCAATCCGGTGGGAACCTATGGCAGCGTCGCCGTCCTCTGCCACGAACATTTTCTCAATCTCAACCAATTCACCCCAGAAATTTACGAAGAGGGGCTTTCGGTCTCCATCGAAATCATTCGAAGGACGATGGTATTCGACCCAGATACCCGTTATTGGCACATCAGCCAAAATTTTCTTCTCCCAGGAGGAAGCACCATCCTTCATCCTCATCTTCAGGTCATCGGGGATCCCATCCCAACAAATGAGATGGAATGGTTATTGGACGCAAGTTCTTCCTATCAACAGAGGAACGGAACTTTTTACTGGGACGATCTCATCCAAATTGAGCAGGGAATTGGACAACGCTATATTAAAAAAATCGGAGCCGTCCATTGGTTCGTCTCCTTTGCTCCGATGGGGTTCAATGAAGTATGCGGGATTGTGGAAGGCCGCGGGTCAATGACAGACCTTAGTAAAGAGGAGATTGCTTCTTTGGCTAAAGGGATTGTCTCTACCCTGAAATACTATCATGACAAAAACCTCAACAGTTTCAATTTCACCATCTATTCTATTTCCGGTGAGGCTTCTTACCAACTTCTCATCCGAATCATCTCCAGAACTCCCATCCAGCCTTATTATCTTAATGACTGGACATCCTTCGAGGTCCTTCAATCTGAACTGACGTCCAATGTTGTCCCTGAGGAACTCTGTCGTGAAATCCGGCCCTACTTCGATTAAGAGGGTTGCCTCCATTGACATCGGGACCAACACCATCCTTCTCCTCATCGCAGAGGTGGATGAAGCGAGAATAGAACCTCTTTATGAAAGGGAGACCGTTGTTCGATTGGGCGAAGGTGTTCAAGAGCGTCGGATCCTTTCACTACAAGCAATGAAGCGAGGTCTTCAAACACTGGCCAAATATTTGGAACAATGCCAGGCCCTGAAGGTCCAAAAAATCTTTGCCATCGGGACGAGCGCGCTCAGAGAAGCGAATAACTCCAAGGTTTTCCTGAAAATGGTTAAAGAAAAACTCGATCTCTCTATTGAGATCATTTCCGGAGAAAAAGAGGCTTATCTCTCTTTTTTAGCGGTAGCGAGAGATCTAAAAGAGATGGAAAAACCGATCCTTGTAGTCGATGTGGGTGGAGGTAGCACGGAGTTCATCCTGGGGAAAGACGGTCGGATCACCCAATGGGCCAGCCTTCCTCTCGGTTCGGTCCGTTTTACAGAACAGTTTCTCCTCTCGGATCCTGTTCAGGAAGGGGAATGGGGAAAGATGGAGAAAGAAATTCGAAAATTATTTATAAACATTCCTCGTCCCCGGGAACCCTTGTCAACGGTGGCAGTAGGAGGAACGGCCACAACCTTGGCGTCTGTCGAACAAGGTTTGAATGAATTTATTCCGGAAAAAATTCACCATTTCGTTTTGGAAAAGGAAGCGTTAAGGAACCAGCTGCTTCTCTACCGATCCAGAACCATCGATGAAAGAAGAAAAATACCCGGTCTCCCGCCAGCCCGAGCAGATGTTATCTTGGCCGGTGGGGCGATCCTTTATTGGGCGATGGATGAATTCAATTGTTCCTCTGTTTTGATCAGCTGCCAAGGTGTGAGATATGGCCTGCTTTATAAGAAAATTTCAGAATCAAAAACCCCATCATCCCTCAGAAACCAATTTCTTTAAGACTAGGATGACCAGAACCATAAACCGGCGCTGGCCCGTGTTTTTGGGACCGACGGGGACTTCCCCTTTACAAAAAATCAGATCACCTTTCTTAAATGGCTTTTCCTCTTCACCGATGGCAAGTGTTCCCTCTCCCTCAACTCCATACAGGATCACTTCGAGAGCACCAGGATGAGGGTGAAGGGGCATGGTTTGGCCCGGCTCAAAGCAGATGAGCACTGCTGCACCCGCATCCCCGATATGGAGTTGTTTGGGAACGAAATTTTCTTTAGAAAACTCGGCTTTCTCAAAAAGATGAATAGGTTCCATAAAGCCCCCCCCTTCCAAATCCCCCCAACCCCCCTTTGCTAAAGGGGGGAGAGGGGGGATTATTATTCTTATTCTAACGCATTCAGTTCCTTAACGATCACTTCCGGATCGATGTTGTGCATCAAAGCTCCGAAAGAGATGGATTCCATATTCATCCCAGGACAGGTGAAGCAACCTTGACCAAAATATTTCTGAATGACCTCGATCGCCCCGGGGTTAGCCTTCAAGACATCTCCAATGACCATATCCTTATTGAATCTCTTCTCGGCCATGTTTTCCTCCTTCTTCTTATTTCGGAATTCGGATTGTGGATTTCGGAATTTAAATTCCGCATTCTGCATTCCGCAATTAAGTGGTTTGTGGAACCAAGCTCTTCCACAGAAGGTCCTCTCCTCCCCTTCGGCAGGGAATCAAAACCCCTCGGTGTTCTGTTTTGTGGCAGAGGAAACAGGCAATCTCTTTTTTCTCAACCATCTTCTTAACCCTCTTCAATTTAAGTTTAATATTTCTCTGGGAAAAGTACCTTGACTAAAGTCAATTCCCAAAATTTCTTAGAATTTTTCTAACACCCCATCTCCCTATCTCCTCATCTCCCTATCTCCTCATCTCCCTATCTCCTCATCTCCCTATCTGAGATAATGATACAACATATCGAATCGGCCATGGTTCACCAGATACATTCCAGAAAACTTCATGACCTCCCTGATCTTTGCTTTATATTCACCATGGTAACATTGAGTATCACATTTCTTACACATGGGTTTGGGGTCATGGGGGCATTTTACTCTCATGGCCAGACCGTAAGTGAGGAGCCTCGTGCAATCCGGACAGAGAGAGATTTCCTTCTTTTCAATTTCCCTGATGTCAAATCGTTTGAAAGAAAAGGGAACTTTTGCTCCGTTATGATGCTCCCGGCAGAAGATCCCGACGAACTTCATCAGGGTCCGAATATCGTCCCTCTCTTTGTCTGAAATTTCCCTCTGCTTCACCATCTCCTTACTCCTTCTGCTCCTTGTTCCAAAGAGATAATTGATCGTTCCTCCATTTCAATAATCCAATATTCCAGAAAATAATTCCTTGACCTAAGTCAACAATCGTCTTTTCTTTTCTTCCCGGATAAGTTAATGATTATTGAGACGACAAAATTCAAATGTCACAATTCAAATGTCAAATCAATGCCAAATGACAAAGTTCAAATTTTGGAATAAAGGTTAGGGCTGAGGTTGAGGTTTTTCTCAACCTTAGCCTCAACCTTAGATTTTCTTGGACTTAGCCCCAATTTTGACACTCATTTGTCATTTGCCTGCCTGCGCGAAGCCGCTTCGGCGAAGGCAGGGATTTTGAAATTTGACATTGGTTTTAAACATTATGGATTTCTTTTTTGAACCAAACGGAGTGGCTGTGGTCGGTGCTACTCCGGAGCGATATACCGGGGGCCACTATTTGTTAACGAATCTGACCCTTGGCTATAAGGGCCCTGTATATCCTGTCAACCCCAAGTATGATCAAATCCTTGGCCTCAAATGTTATCCCAGCGTGTCGGACATCAACGGCCCTTTAGATCTCGCATTAGTCTTTGTTCCTGCCCATGCCGTCCCTCAAGTTTTGGAAGACTGTGTGACAAGGGGTGTTCGGGGAGCCATTCTCGAATCGAGCGGGTTTGCAGAGGTAGGACCGGAAGGCAAAGTCTTACAGGATCAGTGCCTGGCAATCGTCCGTAAAGGTGGGATGCGACTATGGGGACCTAATTGTATGGGCTTGATCGATTTTTCCAAACGGTATGTCTTTTCCTTTATGATCCCTGAAGCCTGGCAAGGATCGATCAATCCGGGTGGAATTTCCCTCATCGTTCAAAGTGGCCTATTATCCGCAGGCTTCATCACTACTCTCATGAGTAATAAGACACTGGGACTGGCAAAGGTATGTTCCATAGGAAACAAAAGCGATGTGGAGGAAACCGAACTCCTGGAATACCTCCTCAAAGACCAGGCCACCAAGGTGGTCTGTCTCTATTTGGAATCTTTCGTCAACGGCCGTCGTTTTTTTGAACTCTCTTCATCTTCCGAGAAACCCATCGTGGTGCTCAAGGGCGGTAAGAGCTCTTTGGGTGCTGAGGCCTCAGCCAGTCATACCGCTTCCCTGGCAGGTAATAACGATCTGATCAAGGGGGCCCTGCGGCAGGCGGGCATTCATCAGGCAGATGACTTTTTTGAGATGGTGGATATTGCCCGCACCCTCGAAAAGGATTTCCGTTTACAACAGCCACCTGAAGGAGAAGCGAAGATTGCGATCTTCAGTTACAGCGGTGCGGCAGGGATTGTCACGACGGATCATATGGTAGCCAATGGCTTGACCCTGGCCCGGCTGTCCTCCAAAACCCGGCAACGGTTGGAGGAGTTATCCCCTGCCTGGATGCCTATTAAGAACCCGGTGGATTATTGGCCTGCAATGGAAAAACATGGGCCAGCCTTAGCCTACAAACACGCTATCGAGGTTCTCCACGAAGCCCCGGAAGTGGATGGCATTATTGTCCATCTTTTTGCTGGGTTTGGATTATGGTTTCTCGATATGAAAGAGATCATGTCTGGTATCCAGAAGCCACGAAAACCCATTCTATTCTGGCTGATTGGGCCGGAGAAAGGTCGGGAGGTTACCCGAAAGGCCTTGGAAGAAGATGGTTGGCCAACTTTTTATGAGATCCACCGGACGGTCAGGGTGATGGCCAGCCTCTTCGAACACCTTCAGCAGGCAGGCGAAAGTCAAAATATCCCATCTATCGAATTTCAGGCGAACGTTGCACTCAAGGAACTGGCCAGCCAACCCGAAGAAAAAAGAACGAGAATTTTAGATGAATATGAGGCGAAGAAATGGCTCCAATCTCTCAGGCTTAAAGTGGTTGATGAGGTGATCGTTAATAGTTATGCTGCAACCCTCAGAGCGGCCAATACATTAGGATTCCCAGTCGTCCTTAAAGGAATGGCCGAAGGGAAAATACATAAAACTGAGGCCGGTTTGGTGAGGCTCAATATTTGCACCCCCGGAGAGCTAAAGCGAGTCTATGAAGAAATGCGCCGTAATGAAGTGAAACCCCAATCCTTCCTGATTCAGCCCATGCTGAAAGGCGACTTCGAACTGATTGTAGGAATCACCCGAGATCCTCAGTTCGGACTCGCTGCCATGCTCGGACTGGGCGGAGTTTGGACCGAGGTTTACAGGGATGTTGTTTTTCGACTGGTTCCTCTAACTCAAAAAGACGTATTTGAAATGGTGGCGGATTTGAAAGGACAGGCTCTGCTTAAAGGATTTCGAGGTTCAAAACCGGTGGATATGGAAAGCCTCGCCGATTGGCTGATCAAACTGGGATGGATTGCCCTCGCCTATGAAAAGATTCAAGAGATCGATGTCAACCCGCTCTTGATTATTGATGGAGCGCCGGTGGCCGTGGACGCAACGATTATTCTTCGGTAATCTAAAACAATAATTCCACGACCTTTTTTATCGCCAAATTTCATTTCCAGCATCTGGAAATTCCACTTGCTAATCCTCAGGCGCAGTTTAACAAAAGACCTAATGATTTACGATTGAAAGTGATTAATCTGACAGTATCAAGGGGGATGACGATTTCGTAGAGAGATATCAATTGAAGTGGTGGTGATGTATGTTTCACCAACAATCGCTTTGATTTTGATATTCAAAGACCCCTTGAAGGATCTGCTCGCTCTTTTATGATTGGAAGATCAAACCTTATCTGGAATTCTTCACAGAGGTCTTTTGCTCAAAACCCTCCTCGTTGCCGAGATCGGAACATTATCAATACATGATTTTTCCACGAGACTTTTGGAACTTTTTCCTTCCTGGGTTAATACTTTCCTTAGGAGAGAAATAGGTCTTATTCGGTACTAATTTTGACTTTTCCTTATAAAGACTCTCTAATTTTTCTTTCTGCTGTTCTGTGAGCATATTTTTTGATTGAAACCCTGCTCAACCGATTTGACAAATGGGTCTTCGCTTGCAGTTAATTGATAATGGTTCAATCCTGACATAATCTATTTAAACCTTTCCTTTTCCATCATTAGCCTCCTTTCACTCAGTCTCCATGTCTTTGTGAGGCCAAAACCGATACCCCACTTTTCTTCGCACTTCTTTCATGATGCCTGTGACAGCAAGCATAAATAGTTATTTAGTTAATCAAAACAACTGACCATTTATGTTTTCATATTACCATTTCTCCCTGAAGCCACGGCTGGTTCTGGCTTCTTTCACCAGCAGATCTTTTCCCATGAAATTTCTTTGATTCAGCATGGAGACCGCCCTCCGGGCTTCCCATTGGGTGGACATCTCCACGAAAGCAAACCCCGTCGGTTGGCCAGTTTGCCTGTCCTTTACAATGTTAACAGACATAACATCTCCAGCATTGGAGAAAAGGGCTTTGAGTTCGGGTTCGCCGGTCTTGAAGGGAAGGTTAGCCACATATATTTTCTTATTTACTTTAACTTTCCTATTCATTTTTCTCCCCGTTTTAATAATATCTCTATTTTTTGAAGCACTCCATGCACAATAATTTCTTGTTATCTGGTGGGGGAACTGGGACGACAAATTCCTTTCCGCAACCCGAGCAGACAATCCTATAAGATTTAGGGCGGCTTGGACGGCTGGGTTTCGGACCACGCATCCTCCCATGCCTTCTCCTTTGTACCATCTTACCCTCTTTTCACTGCCCAGTTCAGAGATTGGGAAACAACTGGATCAATAACGGCTTCTATCACCGTAACCCGGTCCCCCTCGATGACCACCCTGTCTACCGGATCTTTCCCGGTCGGTACGAGGGCGTGCCTCACTCACATTCATCGGTTGACCGAGGAGGTCTTTTCCATTCAGGTTCTCGATCGCCGCTTGGGCCTCAGCCTGGCCGGGCATTTCAACAAAACCAAAACCTCGAGGTTGGCCGCTATACTTGTCTTTGATAATTCTTGCTGAAGTTACCTGGCCGAAGGATTCAAAAGCCTGTCGAAGATTTTCCTCTGATACATCAGATGATAGATTTCCAACATAAATATTCATGGTCGTTCTCCTTTTTAGTTTTCGATGAAACTCTTTAGTTTACCAGCCCGACTGGAATGCTTCAATTTCCTTAAGGCCTTCTCCTCAATCTGTCGGATCCGCTCCCGGGTAAGATCAAAGTCCTGTCCGACCTCTTCAAGGGTATGGTCATGTTTCTCTCCGATCCCGAACCGCATCCTCAGAATCTTCTCCTCCTTTTTGTTCAGAGTGGAGAGGACTTTTTGAATCTGCTTTGCCATATTGGACCTTGTCGCTGCCTCCTGAGGGGAGATCACCTCTTTATCCTCAATAAAATCCCCCAAGCGGCTATCTTCCTCCTCACCGATAGGGGTTTCAAGCGAAATGGGCTTTTTGGTGATCTTCACAATCTTCTGCACCTTTTCCAGAGACATCCCCATTTTTTCGGCGATTTCCTCCAGGGTGGGTTCTCTTCCAATCTGCTGAACCAGGGTTCGAGAGGTTCGGTTCAGTTTATTGATGATCTCGATCATATGGACAGGGATGCGAATGGTCCGGGCTTGATCGGCAATAGCCCGCGTCATGGCCTGCCGGATCCACCACGTGGCATAGGTACCGAACTTATAGCCCCGCTGGTATTCGAACTTGTCCACTGCCTTCATTAATCCAATATTTCCCTCCTGAATCAAATCCAGAAACTGAAGTCCACGATTCAAGTATCTTCTGGCAATGGAGATGACCAGCCTAAGGTTGGCTTTCACCATTTTACTCTTGGCCTCGTTAGTCTCGGACTCCCCTTTCTCAATCGCCTTCACTGCCTCTTTGATCTGATCCGAAGAAAGGCCACATTCCACCTCCATTCTGCCTACCTTCCTTTTGACATTCCGGGCGATCCTATCCATCTCCTTCCAGTCCTTTAGCTTGATTTCCACCTCAGCCATGGAAAAAGGGCGTCCCTTGGGCACTTTCTTCTTGATCATCTTTAAGGACTTTCTGGCCTCCTGGATTGAGATCCCTAAATCCTCCTCATATTTTTCCACCTCCCTTATAGCTTTCTCCATCTGGATATCCCACTGTTTCAACTTCTGTACGATTCTATTGATCTGTTTTTCCCTCAAATTGATTCGCTTAAAGGTATTGAATATCTTGGTTTGTTTCTTCCAAATCTGTTCCTCAATCTTCTTTTTGGTAGATTCCGTTTTCCTACACCCGAACTTCCTCTGGAGCCTTCGAATACGCTCTTCTCCCCTCTGGATCCTATTGATTAAGTTGAGAACTTTCTTCTTCTGGATCTGTCCCTTCTCAACATCGGCCTCTTCATCGTCTATCTCATTCGTCACCTCTTCGATCTCTATCTTTCCAGCGCGCAGGGCGCCTCCGAGGTTAATGATCTCCCTGATAGCGATAGGGCAATGAAGCACCGCGCTCAACACATCCTGCTTTCCGCTCTCGATCCTCCTGGCAATCTCCACTTCCCCTTCCCGGGTCAGTAAGGGAAATGGTCCCATCTCCTTCAAGTAAATACTAACCGGATCCGCCGCCTTGCCAAAGGGCTCCGACTTGTATTCAACGACCTCCTCCTCTTCGCTCGCCAGAACATTCTCACTCTCCACTTTCAGCCCCGGGAACTCCCTGGCCACATCGTAGTCCAATTCATCGGACAGGATCAAAGCATCTTCGTCCCGCCCTTGGCGGGACGAAGATCTGTAGGATCTTTTTGGAACCCGTTCTTTCAAACTTCTTTCCTTGTTTCTATTTCCTTTATTTCTTTCCACTTAAGTTTTTCCCATGAAACCCTGTAAAGAACTCCATATTATTAAGGTAATACCCCGAAGTAGGGACATCCCTGCCTGTGGTGGGCAAGTGCATAGCATTGCTGTCCCAATCCAGGGAGGATGAAATCTTTCGGGTCGCCTATGGTACTTTGTTCTCCTCATTAAGATACGATTCATTGTTTTTATACAGGCTACCATCTTTTAAAGCCTGAAACGGGAGATGGGCTTGATCTGAAGATAAGACGGTGCTCCCTTTTAAGACTTCATCACCGGGCCGAACCTTCTGGGGATTCCACTTTTCGTTGTTATCAGCCCAATCAAGGAAAATCAGAGTTTCTTCACTACGCTCTTGTTTCTTATAAAATATTCAAAGGGTAGCATTCCATCTGATGCAACATCGGGGTTAACCTTCCCCTGGGATGATGAAGATAAGCCCTGGCCCCTTCGCCCCGATCAGTCTTCCCATACAATGTTCCGCTTTCTTGGTTAGTGGTTAGAAGAAATATCAGCCCCTCAGATCCGACCCCTCCTTTCCCATTTTGGCCAGCTTCTGTTAGATTCTGGTAAGAGACTCGTCGAGGCTTCATAAAACAACCCGCAAAGAAGCTGTTTGGAGTTCTTTGCGGGTTGTTCTGTAGAGACCTAAAAAGGACTCTCTGCAACTCGATTTGAGCCCTTTATATACTATTCTCCAATAAAAAGCAAGAAAAATTGTTAATGTTCAGTAATGCCTCAGAAGCTGTGAAAAAATTAGGGGCAGTGGACCGGCCAGAAGGATATCTCCAAAACTGTAGAATGCGGACTTTGAAAATGTATGGGTCATGAGTCGGTTTAACTTATCAATCTTACATGGTTTTCAATCCCTATCATTAAGCCTGAAAAAGGTAGCCGCTCTACAGTTTTTCCGACATCCCCCTGTCCGCTCTGTGAGTCTTTGGATTTTTTCACACCTTCTCAGAGGTTACGGTACCAGGTCAAATAAGCCCCGTCGTAAGAGCGGCTTCCAGTCCCGCCATGGCGGGATCACAGCAAGATGCTGCTCCTACAGGTGTTGGACATGGATAAACCTTCGGTAACTGAGGGATTACAATCTTCAAATGATCCCTTAGTAAGTTTGAAAAGAATTGCATTTGATAAGCACATAGCATCTAGAATTAGGTTCAAATTTCAAAATCAATCAGCCGACAATGTGGAGGAGGTGTTTTGATTCTAATAAAACAATATTTGGTACGAATTCTTGAGATTATCAGAGGATTCGGTTCTGATGGCGTCGAGATTATACCCAAAAATTAGACAAGGGTTATTTAGGTTTCTAGCATAGGCGGATATACTCTTCAAGGTTTTAAATCTGGCGAACCCACATTACATGATTTCTATTTGCCATTGTACTGTTGGCCGAGATCTAAAAATCACGATTTCAGCAATTTGCGGTAAGACCTTCATCACGCCGGGGTTAAACAATCCAATCAGCAGCCGATTTTTCAGTGTCTTACGACCACAGCACGAATAATGATTGAGAGAACAACGGTCATGAAGGAAGGCAGCCAAACCCACAAAGGCTCACTCTTCATCACTGCTAAACCCCATTTGCTAAAGAACGCTTCAATACCAATCGGTGAAACCATGATGGGTGTTCATGGGAAAAATATCTCGTCTTATTCTTATGCCTTTCCCAAATCCTTTCCCATTATTCTCCAAAGAATTTCCTCGATCTCAGGGGATAGCTTAGGTGTCGTCTCCCCTTCCTTTCTCTTGATTCGAAGCTCGTACATGGTTTCAAGCTGGGGGAGGAGATTTTTCAGTTCCGGGGTTCTCTCCACTCTCTGGTTTATTAAGCTTCGTTGCTCGGCAGCTCTTTCAAAATCTTTTTTATCGATCGGGATGTGATAGAGCAAATTCAGAAGTTCCATGAGGCGCACCTTTCCCAGATAGTCCTCCTCTAACACTACATACTGAGGCAGAGAGACGATAAACCAAATCGTATCAATGCCAAGCTCCGGTGCTCTTTGCGTAATCAGTGTAGTAATGGTCGTTGGACCCTGGTAACTGCTCGGCTGAGCCCCCGATCTATTCAGATCCCGTTCTGTTTCTTTTCCAACTGCTCCCCCGTTCACAATGAAAGGTTGGGTGTGAGGAACCACATCATACATGCTCCCTAAGAGGCAGTACATCTTTACCTTGAGGGTTTTGAGAATCCGCAAAACAGAATCCACATAGACCTCGGCCAGAGCGTGAGGTTCAAGAAGGTGAAGAAATAGAAGGTCGTTTCCTCCCTCTCCCTTGGCGTAGCGAAGAGTCGTATTAGGAATTGATATTCGGCGAATCCCGTCTTCGTAGTAAAGAGTCGGACGATAGCGAGTGAAATCAAAAAAGTGGCCAGGCTTAGCCAGTCTGGCCAATTCCTTGGCCTCGAACTGCGTCTCCAATCCATTGAGGATCAAACTGCCAACATTATTCACATCTATCCAGGGGTGAAGGATGGCAAAAACATAAGGCTCCTTCAATTCGGGGATAGGTTCATTTAACTCAAAAGCACCAATTTTCATTTTATTCTCCCTCCAATGAAAACCTTCGAATGTTATTATAAAAGAATCTTTATGTTTTCGGGAATATTTTTTGGGTTCATAGGAAGGTTTTCCGAATTCAATGTCGAACTCTAAGGTAAGATCAAATCTTCACACCCGAGGCGAGTTCTTCCAGGGCTTCTCGATTTAGGATGAGAATTCTATTCTTCTTAACATCAATGATCCCCTTTCCTTTCATCTTCGCCAAAGTCCTTGATAAGGTCTCGCTGATCGTCCCCAGTTTGGAGGCCAGTTGAGTTTTACTCAAATCCAATTCAACCTCCTTGGGGCTTCTTCCTTCTTTTGCTGATTTCCAAGATAGATCAATCAAGTATTTTGCAATTCTCGAGGAGACCTCTTTGAGGGAGAGTTCCTCGATCAGGGATGCGAATCTTTTTAAATAGTGAGAAAGCGAGACAATCATGTTGATGCTAAGCTGTGGATTCCTCCCAATCAACTGGATAAAATCTCTCTTCGGGAAAAAGAGAAGTTGACAATCACTCAACGCCTCGGCAAAAGCTGGATAACTCCCTTCGAGAAAGAGAGCTGCTTCTGCAAAAGCATCTGGTGCGGAGACCACATGGAGAATCTGCTCTTTGCCCTCCGGTGAAATCTTATAAAGCTTCACCTTCCCAGAGAGGATGACATAAAATCCCTTTGTCTCTTCCCCATCTGAGAATAGAACTTCTTTTTTCCCAACCTGCTTGAGTGAAGCAATCGCCCTGACCCTTTTTAGTTCTTCTTCTTTCAAACCAGCAAAAAGAGGACATCGTTTTAATTGATCAGTAGACATATTAATTTCCTTTTGAGATTTAACATTTAAGTACCGATAACCCTACAGTTTTTTTATCATTTTTTCAAGAAAAAAGAGGTCTTTCCCAACCCAATTAAAGTATTTAATTAATTATTTCAATGGGTTGGAAGATTATGAGACGACCAAATCTCATCTATTTCATTAACTCATGAATGAATACATGATATTGAAATGAAAGATAGATTATGTTAATCTTGGTTGAAATTTAACAATACCGGAGGAAAATTTTTGAGTTCCCTCACTAAGAATCTCGTCTTCTGGGTAGTCATTGCTGTCATCATGTATCTCCTTTTCACCTTTTTTTATAGTAAACCCCGCCAAACAGCTTTGGAAAAAAACTATTCTGATTTTATCTCCGCTGTGGAGAACAATCGGGTTCAGGAAGTGGAGGCACAAGGCAGGAACATCACTTGGGTGGATACAGACGGAAAACATTTTAAAACCTATGCCCCTGAAGATCCCGAGATGATTAAACTTCTCAGGGACAAGAAAGTGGTCATCAATGCAAAGAAAGAAGAGGAATCCCCTTTCTGGCAGAACATCCTCATCTCCTGGTTTCCAATGATTCTTCTCATCGGTGTCTGGCTCTTCTTCATGAGGCAAATGCAGATCGGCGGTGGAAAGGCTCTCTCCTTTGGAAAGAGTAAGGCCAAAATCCTGACCAAAGAACATCATCAGGTGACCTTTGAAAACGTCGCTGGAATTGAAGAGGCGAAAGATGAACTGGAGGAGATCATCGCCTTTCTCAGGGATCCCAAGAAATTTACAAAGCTGGGTGGAAGGATCCCCAAAGGGGTACTTCTCATCGGTGCCCCTGGAACGGGCAAGACGCTTCTGGCCCGAGCGATTGCTGGCGAAGCCGACGTCCCCTTCTTCAGTATCAGTGGTTCTGATTTCGTTGAGATGTTTGTGGGAGTGGGGGCCTCACGGGTGCGAGACCTTTTCCTTCAAGGAAAACGTAATGCCCCCTGTATCATCTTCATCGACGAAATCGATGCCGTTGGAAGGCACCGCGGAGCGGGCTTGGGTGGCGGCCACGATGAGCGTGAACAGACCTTGAACCAGTTATTGGTTGAAATGGATGGTTTTGAATCGAACGAAGGGGTCATCCTGATCGCGGCAACAAACCGGCCAGATGTTTTGGACCCTGCCCTGCTCAGGCCTGGTCGTTTCGACCGGCAGGTGGTTGTGCCTGTCCCCGATGTGAAGGGAAGAGAGGAAATTATAAAGGTCCACTCTAAAAAGATACCGTTAGCCGAGGATGTCAATCTCACCCTCTTGGCCAGAGGAACTCCTGGATTTACTGGAGCTGATCTGGAGAACCTCGTGAACGAAGCAGCTCTGCTGGCTGCTCGATTGGGAAAGGAACGGGTTGAGATGGTTGACCTGGAACAGGCTAAGGATAAAGTCATGATGGGTGTGGAACGGAAATCGATGATCATTCCTCTGGAAGAGCGGAGAATTACAGCTTATCACGAAGCGGGCCATACCTTGGTGGCTAAGATGATCCCTGGAACAGACCCCATCCATAAAGTGACGATCATCCCCAGGGGCCGAGCCTTGGGCATCACCCAGCAACTTCCTATTGATGAAAAGCATACCTATCCAAAAGACTACCTGCTGAACAATATTGCAATCATGATGGGAGGAAGGGTAGCAGAAGAATTGGTGTTGAACAGTCAAACCACCGGTGCGGGGAATGACATCGAACGTTCCACAGAAATTGCCAGGAAAATGGTTTGCGAATGGGGAATGAGCGATAATCTTGGGCCCTTGGCCTACGGTAAAAAAGAAGAACAGATCTTCTTGGGAAGAGAGTTTGCTCAGCACCGAGATTATAGTGAAGACACGGCTCGGTTGATCGATAATGAAATCAGGGACATTGTGACCCAGGGTCATGAAAGAGCCAGAGAGATTATCCAGACGAATATGGCCATCCTCCATAAATTGGCTAATACCCTTCTTGAAAAAGAAGTTCTCGACGGGAATCAAATCGAAGCCATTATAAAGGGTGAGATGGTATAGTCGAGATGAATTTGATTCGATGCCTTCGCATTACCAGTGCCAAAGAGGCGATCCAACAGATGGGAAAGGTGGGGGTGGATGCTACCGGCATCAAATTGATGAAGGGGAAGACCCTCCATTTCAACCTCAAGGTGGAAGGGATCGATCCCCGAACCGCCAATCTCCTCAAGCAAGAGATGTTTTCCTTAGGCGGGGATGCCTCTCTCGATGGAAGGGGTCTCGACTGCAGCACCAAATCGACAGATACGATTCTCATGGGCACCCAAAAACAGTTCGAAAAATTGATCCTCAAATTGGATCAATACCCTGCACTTCAACCCATTGGTCAACCCTTAAGGGAAACGCTTAAGAACATCTCCAAAAACTATTACTCCATACGCTGCCGTAAGCGGACATTTAAGTTGGGAAAAGGGACTTTGGTGATGGGGATTCTCAACGTCACCCCGGATTCCTTTTCAGACGGAGGCCTTTTCTTCGATAAAGAGAAGGCGATTGCTCAGGGGTTGAGGATGGTTGAAGAGGGAGCGAATATGATAGACGTTGGTGGAGAATCGACCAGGCCAGGCTCCAAACCACTTGGGTTGGAAGAGGAACTCCGTCGGGTCATTCCTGTGATCGAATCCCTTTCCAAAGAAACAGATATTCCGATTTCGATCGATACCTATAAATCGACTGTGGCACAGAGAGCGATTGAGGCTGGGGCTGAAATAATAAATGATATCAGCGGGTTAAACTTTGACCCAACCCTTGCACAAGTGGCCGCCAAGGAGGATACTCCCCTTATCCTGATGCACATTCGTGGAACCCCTGAAACCATGCAGAAGGATGTCCATTATGACTCCCTTTTCTCTGAAATAATTCAATATCTAAGAGACTCCATTCAAAGGGCGGAATCTGCGGGATTAGACTCTCAGCAAATCATCATCGATCCTGGAATTGGTTTTGGAAAGACCCTCGAGGATAACCTCCTCATCATAAAAAACCTATCTGAATTCCGGGTACTTGGAAAACCTATACTCTTAGGGACATCCAGGAAGAGTTTCATCGGAAAGATTCTCAATGCAGATGGCAAAGACCGGCTTGAGGGAACCCTTTCAAGTATTGCTATCGGGGTGCTTAATGGGGCTCATATCATTCGATGCCATGACGTGCTCCAGGCGAAAAAGGCAATTGCAGTGGCCGATGCGATTCGTCTGGCAGGGATTTGAAAGTTCGCCTGCCTGCCGCAGGCAGGGAGTTCAGAGTTCGGAGTTTAGAGGAAACGACCAAAACTTGACCTTTTCAATGCAATTATGGTAACGATTTCAAATAAAGTTAACCCCGTTAGAAAGGTGGGGCTTTGACCACGCCTTTAGAAGGAGCTGATGCTTTCTGTTTATACCATCCCCGGCATAAATGCCGGGGCTTTCTAACGAGGTAAAGCTCCCCGTCCAGAGGGTGGGGCATTCTGCAGCATTTTCGTAATCTGTAGAGGTACGCATCCGTCCCTGCGTGCGGGAGTGCTTCGGTACGGAACCACGGTTTTCTCCGAAGAAGGGTAGGATAGATGACGCGTAAGTTATTCGGGACAGACGGAATCCGGGGGATCGCCAATATGGATCCTATGACTGGAGAGTTGGCCATGCAGCTTGGCAGGGCCATCGCACACCTTTTTAAGGAGGTCAAAGGAAGGCATCGGATTGTCGTGGGAAAGGATACTCGACTTTCTGGATATATGCTAGAGACGGCTCTGGCCTCCGGCATCTGTTCAATGGGAGCTGATGTGATGTTGGTAGGACCACTTCCTACCCCGGGTATCGCTTTTATCACCACCAGTATGAGGGCGAATGCTGGTGTGGTGATTTCAGCCTCTCACAATCCATACTACGATAATGGGATTAAAATCTTTTCTCAAAACGGCTTCAAACTTCCCGACGAGATGGAACATCGGATTGAAGAACTGATCCTCTCGAACCATCTGCATTCCCTTCGACCCACAGCCAGCGAGGTTGGAAAGGCACATCGGATCGATGATGCCGTCGGTCGATATGTCGTCTTTCTCAAAAATACCTTCCCCGACAACTTAACCTTGGATGGGCTTCGCATCGCCTTAGATTGTGCCAATGGGGCCGCCTATCGGGTAGCACCTACCGTCCTCGAAGAATTGGGGGCAGAGGTTATACCCATTAAGATCGAACCCAATGGGGAGAATATCAATGATTGTTGTGGGTCCCTTCACCCAGAACTAATCACTCGCCTCGTCCTTGAGAAGGGAGCAGACATCGGGATGGCCCTGGACGGGGATGGTGACCGAATTGTCTTTGTGGATCAAAAGGGAAGACAGGTGGATGGAGACCATATCTTGGCCATCTGTGGTCTCCAACTTTTGTCAGAGGATCGGTTAAAAAAAGGCACCCTGGTCACCACTGTGATGAGCAACATCGGGCTCGACCGAACCATGAAATCAGCAGGGGGGAAAGTGGTCAGAACCCAGGTGGGAGATCGTTATGTCGTCGAGGAAATGGTCCGGGGTGACTACAATTTGGGGGGGGAGCAATCCGGCCACACGATCTTCTTAGATTTCAACACGACCTGTGACGGCATCCTCACAGCCCTTCAAGTTCTGGCCATCATGAAACGGAAGGAAAGGCAGTTAGGCGAATTAGCCGAAGTGATGGAACCTTTTCCTCAGGTACTTTATAACGTTCAGATCAAAGAGAAGAAAGATCTTGCTAAGTTTCCAGAGATTGAAGGAAGGATCAAAGAGATTGAGAAGTCACTCGGGCAATACGGAAGAGTTTTAGTTCGATACTCTGGAACCGAGCCTCTCCTCCGGATCATGGTGGAAGGGGAGGATGAAACGAAACTCCATCGGTTTGCCCAAGATATTGTGGAATTAGTAAAGAAATATATTGGAAAGTAGAGAGCGGAGAGTAGAAAGTGGTTTAAACCACCCTCCACCTTCTACCTTCCACCTTCGGAAAAGGGGGGAATCATGCCGAGACTGGGTGTCAATATCGACCATGTTGCCACGGTGAGACAGGCCCGAGGGGTAATGTATCCGGATCCCGTCACTGCTGCCGGAATTGTCGAATTGGCTGGAGCAGACGGGATCGTGGCCCATTTGAGAGAGGACCGACGCCACATGCAGGATCGAGACCTCCGACTTCTCAGGGAGGTAACCCAAACCCGATTGAATTTAGAAATGGCTGCTACAGAGGAGATGATCCGCATTGCCTTAGCTACCAAACCAAACATCGTCACCCTCGTTCCTGAAAAGAGGGAGGAATTGACGACCGAGGGAGGTCTCGATGTGATCAAATTCCTTAAGCCCCTTGAAAAGGCGATCCAGCGGCTTCAAAAAGGGGGAATTCCCGTGAGCCTTTTTGTCGATCCCAGAAAGGATCAAATCAAAGCCTCCGAAGAAGGTGGAGCCAATGCGATCGAAATTCATACCGGTCACTACTGCGATGCAAAGACCCCTGGTAAGGCTGATGACGAACTAAAAAAGATCCTCGATGCAGTGGGGGAGGCCTCTCACCGAAATCTCCAGATCGCAGCAGGACATGGACTCAACTATGTGAACGTCCAACGAATCGCTGAAATCAAGGAGATCGAAGAGCTGAATATTGGTCACAGCATTATCGCTCGGGCGGTCTTAGTGGGCCTGGATCGAGCTGTCCGTGAAATGATCGCCCTGATCAAATGAAAGTAATGAGTTCGGGGTTCAGAGTTCGGAGTAAAGAATCAAACACTCCGGACCCTATCAGGACTTACGAATTTAAGTCTCCGAACTCCGAACTAAATTACTCCGAACTTATGATTATTGGAACGGGCATCGATATTGTGAATATCGAACGAATCGAAGGCCTGATGAACCGCTGGGGAGATCACTTTCTTGCTCGGGTCTTTACAAAGAAAGAAATCGTCTGGTGTGAGAAACGCACCCGACCCTCGGAATGTTTTGCCACCCGATTCGCAGCAAAAGAAGCGTTTCTCAAAGCGATTGGATGGGGACTTCGAAATGGTATTCAGTGGACGGATATCGAAGTGGAAAACGATTCCATCGGGAAGCCTTGCCTTTTCCTTCATCAAAGGGCAAAGGAGGTTCTCGAAACCCACCAAATCCAAAAAACTCTACTCACCCTCTCCCACGACCGACCCTTTGCCGTGGCCCATGTAATATTAGAGGGAGGGAATAATGAAGGTAGCGACCGCTGAACAAATGCAAGAATTGGATCGAAAGGCGATTGAGGCATACAAGATTCCAGGAATCGTCTTGATGGAAAATGCAGGAAGAGGAGCCGCAGAGGTTATCTCCAACGCTTTTCCTGACATTCAGAACAAGAGAATAGCGATCATTGCCGGAAAGGGGAATAATGGGGGCGATGGTTTCGTGATCGCCCGCCACCTGTTGAATCATGGGATTTCGGTGAAGATCTTCCTGCTCACTGATCCCAAAGCTCTTCGGGGGGATTCGGAGATCAATTATCACATCTTCTCCCGCATGAAAGGAGAAGTGATCCCTGTCCCTTCCTCTAGAGACTACCAAAAACTGAAAAAAGATCTGGAGAGGTTCGACCTCTTGGTCGACGGCATTTTTGGTACAGGACTCGATGCCGAGGTCAGAGGATATTACAGGGAGGTGATTGACCATCTGAATACACTCCAAAAACCTATCGTTGCCATCGACATCCCTTCCGGGTTAGATGCCAATACCGGTAAACCACTCGGCACGGCGATCCGGGCTTCTCTCACTGTTACCTTTGGTCTACCAAAAGTTGGACATCTCATAGCCCCGGGTTCCGATTATGTGGGAGACCTGAAAGTCATCGACATCAGTATTCCCAAGAGGCTGGTGGAAGAGGAAAAGATTCAGACGTATCTCTTGGAGAATGAAGAGATCAGAAGATGGCTATCCGCACCCCGACGGCCAGATACCCACAAGGGAGATTACGGCCACCTTTTGGTCATCGCCGGATCGGTTGGTAAGACCGGAGCAGCGGCGATGGCGTCTGAAGCCGCTCTCAGGATGGGAGCAGGTCTGGTCACCTTGGCCATTCCAAAGAGCCTGAATGCAATCATGGCGGTCAAACTGACTGAGGTAATGACAGAACCTCTTCCGGAAACCCCCAAACAAACCCTCAGCCTCCGAGCCTTCAACTCCATTCTTCGCCTCTGCGAAAACAAAAAGGCGGTCATCATCGGTCCTGGCATCGGAACATTCAAAGAAACGCAATCCCTCGTCCTCAAACTGATCAAAACATTGAATCTCCCAATCGTCCTCGATGCGGATGGGCTGACCGCTCTCGCAACACAACCCAAGATCCTCCCCACTGGGAATCACTCACTGATCCTCACACCCCATCCAGGAGAAATGGCAAGGTTGATCCAATCCACCGGCAAAGACGTCCAGGAAGATCGGATCGGTATCAGCAGAAATTTCTCTCAATCCCGTCAGGTTCATCTCGTCCTCAAAGGGCATCGCACTCTGATCACGACTCCCAAGGGTGAGGTCTTCATCAACCCGACGGGCAATCCTGGAATGGCGTCAGGCGGAACAGGGGATGTGCTCACCGGAATGATTGGCGGGTTGATCTCTCAGGGATTTGAAATTCTTCCATCCCTTCAGATCGCCGTCTACCTTCACGGATTAGCCGGGGATAAGGTGATTTCAGAAAAAGGAGAGAAATCCTTGGTCGCCACGGACATCATCGAAAAGATCCCTACCCTTCTCCAAGGGAGGATTTGATTCCACCTCAAAAGTTTGTTAGGATTTTTAGTAGCCCAGCAGACGAAGCGCACCAAAATGCGTTCGAATTCCAAATTTCAAAATCCCTGCCTTCGCCGGAGCGGTTTCGCGCAGGCAGGCAAATGTCAAATGAATGTCAAGATTCAGGTTAAGATTAAAAGAGTCTAAGGTTGAAGCGAAGGCTCCTGCACGAAGTGCGAAAACCTCAACCTCAGCCTTCACCTCTATTTCAAACTCTCAAATTTGACATTAATCTACTCATTCTACATTGCAACGGAGTTCAGTATGGATATGAGGAGTGAGATCAAGAAATTAGCCCGCATGGAAGAGGGCCCCTACCCTTTCTTATCCCTTTATCTCAATACCAGATGGGACGATGAGCAGCAGAGGGAACGCATTCGCCTCTTTACCAAGAATCAGTTAAAGAGAATTTATGATCAACTTAAAGACCGAGAGGACTGGCGAAGGGCTTTTGTCGCGGATCAACAACAGATCGAAAGGTTTGTGGAGGGGCTGGTTCGCCGCGTCTATAATGAGGAGGTCAATGGAATCGCCATCTTTTCCTGTAGCGGCATCGGAACTTTTCTCACCTACCCTTCAATCATCCCTTTCGAAAACGAATGCTTTATCTTCGATCTCCCTACCCTCCAACCCCTTGTCCGACTTTCCTCTCAGTACCAGAACACCTTGGTGGTCATGGTGGAGACGGATTCTGCCAAATTATTTGAGGTATCCATGGAGGGCATGATGGCTGAATCCTCAATCGAGAGCTATGTCCCAGGACGCCATGATCAAGGGGGATGGGCTCAGATGAGATACCAACGCCATATCAAAGACCACATGGACAGACACCATAAGGAGGTGGTGGAGCATCTTACCGAGCTTTTTGACTCCGACAAGAAGAGGATCATTCTCATCGGTCAGGATCGGATCATTGCCAATTTTAAGGTTTTTCTTCCTGAACGGGTCAAACAGCAAATTGCGGACACCTTCTCCATGGATTTTTCCGAGGAGCGTTCAAAAATGTTGAGGCGAGTTTTCGAACGCCTCCTACAAAGGGAACGAGAGGAGGTCTCCCATCAGATTGAGGAGTTGAAGGAAAGGACCCCGATGGGTGGGTTGGCCACGCTGGGCCTGAATCGAACACTGGAGGCTTTGAATCAGGGGCAAGTCCACACCCTCTATCTGTTGACATCGTTTTCCCTCCCAGGGGGAAAATGCCGTCGATGTGGTTCTCTCGTCCTAATCCATCCTCCAGATGAGTCATCCGTCCCTTGTCCACTTTGTAAAGGAGAGATTAAGACCATCAATCTGGGAGAGGAGATGATGAGGTCGGCCCTTCGCCAAGATGGAGAGGTAAAATGGGTTCAAGAGAATACCATCCTAAAAGCGAATGATGGCGTAGTCGCTTCTTTAAGATTTCGTTAATCACGGTAGGGGGTCACTCTCTATGGGATTCGTTCAAGAGTCTATGAAAGGAGAGGCGTAATGTTTGTCGAAATGAAAGTAAAATTTTTGACTTTCGATTCCACATCGAATGGGTTCGTCGTCCTTCTGATGGATCTATCGAATAAAACAGGACTCCCCATTTGGATCGGACCTTTTGAGGCCAACGCCATCGCCATGAAGTTGAAGAAGATAGGTTCCCATCGGCCGATGACCCACGATCTGATCCACAGCATCCTGAGGACCCTCGAATCCCAGGTGATGAAGATTGTGGTCAATGATTTAAGGGAAAATACTTACTATGCATTGATCCATCTCAATCGAAAGGGGGAAGAGATCGTCATTGACTCCCGTCCTAGCGATGCCATCGCCATCGCCCTCGCTGTAGATGCCCCGATCTTCGTATCCGAACATGTCATTGAAAAGGCCCGAACCATCGATATGGAAAAAGAGGGGGATCAATTGAAGGAATGGCTGGAGAATCTCAATCCAGATGACTTTAAGTATAAAGCGTAAAATCAAAATTTCAAAGTTCGAAATCCAAATGTCAAATCAACGGAGTCAATTTCAAATGCCAAATTTCTGAACCTGTTAGGAAGAGGTTCAGAGTTGGGATTTTGACATTTGAACTTTGACATTGTAAGTCACACAAAGGTGGTTCTTCAGACCAGGAGCACATCCGGTACCATACGAATCGGAAAGAGCATCGGGAGTCTTCTCCTGCCCGGGGATGTTGTCGCCCTGGTGGGTGAATTGGGGACAGGAAAGACCCAATTCATCAAAGGACTGGCCGTGGGCGTGGGGATCGGGAAACCCACTTATATTTCAAGCCCCTCTTTTACACTGATCAATGAATACAAAGGAAAGATCCCTTTTTACCATATTGACCTTTTCCGGTTGAGGGCGCAGAAGGAGGCTGAGGATCTGGGTTTAGAAGAGTACTTCCAAAGCGGAGGGATTACAGCGATCGAATGGGCTGACAGAATTCCTTCCTTGCTCCCGAGAGAAATGCTCTGGATTCAAATCTCTTATACTGGAGAGAATACCCGATCTTTGGAAATCATTGGAAAAGGAAAACGATATCTGAATTTGGTAGATCAAATTCAAAGTTCGGAGTTCGGAGTTCGGGGTTCGGAGACAAGAAGAACGGAATTCAAAACTCCGAACTAAATGCTCCGAACTACTTGCTTGGGAGGTGGGCAGATGCCACTGGTAGTCCAGAAGTACGGCGGTACCTCTGTGGGGAATATTGAACGAATTAAAAATGTGGCCTCGAGAGTTGTCAGGACCAAAAATGAGGGTCATCAGGTCGTCGTGGTTGTCTCTGCGATGGCTGGAGAAACGGACAAACTCATTCGCCTGGCCCAGCAGATCACCCCCACTCCGGACGAGAGGGAATTGGATGTGCTCGTCTCCACGGGAGAACAGGTCTCGATTGCTCTGCTCACCATGACCCTCAAGACCATGGGTTATGATGCGAAATCTTATTTAGGTTTTCAAATCAAGATTGCTACGGACAGTGTCTTTGGCAAAGCTCGGATCACCGCTATCGAATCGGAGAGGATTCTCAACGATTTAAAAAAAGGACGGGTGGTCGTGGTGGCTGGATTCCAGGGTGCCGATGAGTCAGACAATATCACCACTCTCGGCAGAGGCGGATCGGACACATCCGCTGTCGCCATTGCCGCAGCCTTGAAGGCAGATGTCTGCGAAATCTACACTGATGTCGATGGGGTTTATACTACGGATCCCAACATCTACCCCAAGGCGAGAAAGCTATCCAAGATCTCCTATGACGAGATGCTTGAAATGACCAGCCTGGGCGCCAAAGTCTTACAGATTCGCTCCGTGGAGTTTGCCAAAAAATATGATGTCCCCATCCACGTGAGATCATCTTTTAATGATAATCCTGGAACGATCGTTTGCAAGGAGGACAAAGAAATGGAAAGGGTCGTCGTCTCCGGTGTCACCTACAATAAGAATGAAGCCAAGATTGAGATTATGCATGTTCCCGATGTCCCTGGAGTGGCCGCCAAATTATTTAAGCCCATCGCCGATGCCAACATTGTGGTGGATATGATTATTCAGACCTCCAGCACGGCGAAGGGGTTTGCGGATGTGGCTTTCACTGTCCCCAAATCCGATTTCACGAAAACCCTTCAAATCATCAAGGAAACCATCAAGGGGATCGGTGGAAAAGAGGTTATCGAGGTCATCGCCGATGAAAACATTGCGAAAGTCTCGATTGTGGGTGTCGGGATGAGAAGCCACTCCAGTGTGGCCGCTCAGATGTTCTCTGCCTTGGCAAAAGAGGGGATCAATATCCACATGATCTCCACCTCAGAGATTAAAATCTCCTGCATCATTGACTCGAAATATACCGAGTTGGCTGTTCGCGCCCTTCACGATGTCTTTGAATTGGATAAACCGACAGTAACACAAGAACAATGATCAATGCAAAATTGCCAATTAGCAATTACCAATTAGCAGTGGAAAGATTAGTAAACAAACTTAGTACAAGATATTTTTATTATGATTGACAATTGCTAACTTTGCACTGCTGATTTTGCAATGTTTTTCTAATGACGAGGGTTGATTCCATTGAGTAAGCTATCCGTAAAAATTTACGATACCACCCTGCGGGATGGCTCCCAAGCTGAAGACATCGCCTTCTCCGTAGAGGACAAATTTCGGATTGCTCAAAAGTTGGATGAACTGGGTATCCATTACATCGAAGGGGGATGGCCGGGTTCCAACCCAAAAGACCTCCAGTTTTTTCAAGAGATCAAATCGATCCCTCTTTCCCAGGCAAAGGTCGTGGCCTTCGGAAGCACTTGTCGAGCAGGAACCTCTCCCCAAAATGATCTGAATATTCAAGCCCTGATTGAGGCGGACACAGAGACGGTGACCATTTTCGGTAAGTCCTGGGATGTACACCCTCTCGAGGCGTTAAATATCACCCTCGACCAGAATCTTGAGATTATCTACCAATCGGTTCGGTTCCTCAAGGATCGCATTGCGGAGGTCATCTTTGATGCCGAACACTTCTTCGACGGATTCAAAAACAACCCCCAATATGCGCTCTCCACGTTAAAGACTGCCCAGGAGGCCAAGGCGGATTGGATTGTCCTCTGTGACACCAATGGAGGGACTTTACCCGATGAGCTCCAATTCATTATCGACGTGGTCATGAGGGAAATTACTCTTCCCCTCGGCATCCATGTCCATAACGATATGGAGATGGCAGTGGCCAATACCATCCTTGCGGTGAAAAAAGGGATCGGATTAGTTCAGGGGACCATCAATGGTTATGGTGAGCGATGCGGTAATGCCAACCTCTGTTCCATCATCCCCACCCTTAAACTGAAGATGGGGATTGACTGTATCACGGATTTCCAGTTGGAAAAGATGACGGAGGTATCCCGTTTCGTCTCGGAGCTGGCCAACTTGCCTCATCATAAATACCTGCCGTATGTGGGCGATAGCGCCTTTGCCCACAAGGGGGGAGTCCATGTGAGCGCAATCCAAAAAAGTGACGTGACTTATGAACATGTTCAACCAGAAAGGGTTGGGAATCGTCAGAGGGTCCTCATCTCTGATCTCTCCGGTGAGTCGAACATCCTTTATAAAGCCGCTGAATTTAAGATCGACATCCAGAGTAAAGACCCTAAGGTAAGGCAGATCCTCGATGACCTGAAACGGTTGGAAAGCCAGGGCTTTCAATTCGAAGGAGCAGAGGGGTCTTTTGAGATCCTCATCAAGAAGGCCCTCGGACAACACAAAAGGTTTTTCGAGCTGATCGGATTTCGTGTGATCGTGGAGAAAAAGAAAGAAGAAGACCCTCCTCTCTCAGAAGCCACCATTATGCTAAGAGTGGGGGATCGAATAGAACACACTGCGGCGGTTGGGAATGGTCCGGTGAATGCCCTGGACAATGCGATACGAAAGGCCTTGGAAAAATTTTATCCTGAATTAAGAGAGGTCAAGCTCCTGGATTACAAAGTCAGGATTCTCTCCACCAAGGATGGAACCGGAGCACAAACAAGAGTCCTCATCGAATCAGGTGATGGGACATCGAAATGGGGAACCGTTGGCGTGTCTGAAAATATCATCCAGGCGAGCTGGCAGGCCCTTGTCGATTCCATCGATTATAAACTCCTAAAAAAAGAAGAAAAAAAAATTTAGGAATTCCGATTTAGGAATTGAGGAATTCGAAAATCCCATAATTCCTCAATTCCTAAATCCCTCAATCGCTGTTTTCAATTCATCTTATGAAGTATTTTTCCATCGGTCAACAACGAATCCTCTTCATCTTCGCAACCTTCGTCCTCGTCATTCTCTACTTTCGGTTTTATCATCGTTCCCTTTCCCCTCCTCCTGAAGAAATTCCTAAGGAGATCGTCGTTGAGGTGTTGGGAGAGGTTCGGAATCCAGGGATCCATCTTTTCCAAAATCCTCCTACGGTAAGGGAGGCGATCGACAAGGCAGGAGGTCTGAAAGAGGTCGCTCTCTTCGATACGGGGGCAACCGCAGAGACCTTGGAAACTGGAACTCTTCTTACCATCTTGAAAGAATCTTCCCGCGAGATCAAGGTAAAATTAGGAAGGATGGAGGCTCGAAAACTTCTCGTCTACTCCCTCCCTCTCGACCTCAATCGAGTTTCTGCGGAGGACCTCTGCTTGATCCCTGGCATTGGAGAGTCCCTGGTTCAGGAAATTTTGGCCTACCGAGAAAAAAGAAGGGGGTTCAGATCGGTAGAAGAATTGAAGAACGTGAAGGGGATCGGTGAAAAAAAATGGAGGACTATTAAACCTTTCTTCTTTGTGGAACAGTGACGGGACATTGTTAAATTGTTTAATTGTGCTCGATCATATCCCAAGAAGCCCGATTATTTCAAACCAACTCCAGTTTCCTCCAGGTCGCCACCAAATAAGGAAAAACTTGACAAAGTCAATTAGATAGTGTACGTTGGCACCTATTTATAGCTGGCTCTATGGGGAACAACCATGGCTGAGATCGATATCCATCAGCGCGTTGAAGGCGTGCGGCGCTTCAATCGGTTCTACACCAAACAGATCGGTGTATTGAAGGAGGGATTATTAGGAAGCCCACTTTCCCTGACTGAGGTGCGTGTGCTTTACGAACTTGCTCACCGAGAGAAGCTCACGGCGACAGAACTCGGCAAAGACCTGGGATTGGATACGGGTTATCTGAGCCGGATTGTGCAGGGCTTTGAAAAGCGGGGTTTGATCGCCAAGACGCCCTCGGAGTCCGATCGTCGGAAAAGCTACTTGGGGTTGACGGAACAGGGTCGGGACATCTTCGCCCCACTCAATGCCCGCGCGCACGATGAAGTCGCCGCGATGCTGAGCAACCTGCCCGCGGCTCAGCAGAACCGCTTGATCGGGGCGATGCACACCATCGAAGAGCTGCTCGGCGGCCAACCCGAAGAGAAGGCTCTTTACCTTCTTCGGCCCCACCAGACCGGCGACATGGGTTGGGTTGTACACCGCCACGGCGTCTTGTATGCTCAAGAATACGCGTGGGACGAGCAGTTCGAGGCATTGGTCGCAAGCATCGTGGCAAAGTTCATCCAGCACTATGATCCGAAGTGCGAGCGTTGCTGGATAGCCGAGAAAGACGGCGAGATCGTGGGCTCGGTATTCCTCATCAAACAATCGAAGAAGGTAGCTAAGCTGCGCCTGCTGTTGGTCGAGCCGAAGGTGCGCGGCCTGGGCCTCGGCACCCGCTTGGTGACGGAATGCGTGCGCTTCGCTCAACAAGTGGGCTACTGGAAGATCACGCTGTGGACGAACAACGTGCTCCATGCCGCCAGACACATCTACGAAAAAGCTAACTTTCGCCTGATTCATGAGGAACCGCACCACAGCTTCGGCCACGACCTGATAGCAGAAACATGGGAGTTGAAGCTCTTATCATCTTCGCAATGAGCACCTTGTGCAGCGGGGGCGTTGAAACCCAGTTTCAGAGCGTTTCCTTACCCTTGCGCCGATCGATGGGAGCGCCCCTTTGGTCAATCCACTAAAGCCTGGGGTACGACATTCGATGCTAAGGTTCCTGCCGGCCGCTGCAGCAGCTGCAACCGGCATATTGGTTGGCTCGGCCATTGTGGCCACACGGTTTGTCATCGACCAAACCAGCCCGGCTTCGCTGGCGCTTTTGCGCTACCTCATTGGCTTCTGCTGTCTGCTGCCGCCCGTGCTGCTCTCCGGGCGTGTCAAGTTCGAGCGGCGCGATCTGGTGCCGATCGGCCTGCTCGGGATCACTCAGTTCGGTATCCTGATCACGCTCATGAATTACGGACTGCGGTTCATCCCGTCGGCCCGCGCTGCGTTGATCTTCGCCACGATGCCATTACTGACAATGATTTTCGCGACAGCCCTTGGTCATGAGAGGCTCACCTGGGCGAAGACCCTTGGCGTTCTGCTGACCATCCTGGGCGTGGGTTTCGTGATTGGGGAGAAGGCAGTTCTGCTGGGCGGGCTGGCCGACAAGTGGGTCGGCGAATTGGCCGTCTTCGCAAGCGCGTTCAGTGGTGCCGTCTGCAGCGTGTTATACCGACCCTACCTGCGGAAATATCCGACGCTGCCGGTGAGTGCCTTTGCCATGCTCGCTTCGGTCGGGTTCCTTGCGGTGCTTGCCGCTGGGGAAGGATTCTTCAGCTCCCTGCCTCGGTTTACCGAAATGGGTTGGCTGGCCGTCGTTTTCATAGGGATCAACAGCGGCATCGGCTACTATCTCTGGCTATGGGCCTTGAACCACACCACACCGACGAAGGTCACCGTGTTCTTGGCCCTCAGTCCAATTACAGCAACCGGATTGGGCGCGTTGCTTCTTGCAGAAAGGATTTCGATGATGTCACTACTGGGCCTTGCTTTCGTCGTTCTTGGCCTGTGGCTCGCCCACCTGCAAAAAATAGGGACACATACCATTTTTCTTGACATTAACAAAAAAGAGGTTTTAAATACGGCTTATGCCAAGGATTGCAAGAATAGTGGGAGCCGGGTATCCCCACCACGTCATTGAAAGAGGCAATAATAGGGAAAGAGTTTTTAGAGATTCGACGGACTATGAAAAGTATTTTTTCTTCCTCTCAAAATATTCAGAAGAGAAAGAAGTCGCTGTTCTTGCTTACTGCCTCATGCCCAATCATATTCACCTCCTTGTAAGACCCTCCGATGAAGAGTCCCTCGCTAAGATGATGCAGGGTATTACCCTCTGTTACAGTAAATATTTTAACGAGGCAAATGGACGGACCGGGCGGCTCTGGGAATGTAGATACCATTCCACGGTGATTGATGGAGACCGCTATTTATGGACTGTCAGCAGATATATTGAGAATAATCCTGTAAGAGCGGGGATAGTCAAGAGGCCCGAGGAATACCCCTATTCCAGTGCCAGGGCTCATATTTTAGGAACGAAAGATACCCTTTTGAAAGACCCTCTATTTGATAGACGCCAACTGAATGAATACAGAAGGTTTGTGAAGTTAGAAGAAGACAAAAGAGCTTTGGAGGAGATAAGGAAACAGACGAGATCAGGTAAGCCTCTGGGTGATGGAGGATTTCTGAAGATTCTTTCTGAACAATTGGGTCATGATCTTATATTTAGACAAAAAGGCAGGCCCCGCAAAGTGATCGAATAAAAAATGGTATGTGTCCCTATTTTCCTCTAAATAGCCAAAAAGGATGTGCTATGAAAAAGAAATCAAAGACCAAAAAGGAACTGTTGGTAGAGCTCGAGGATCTCAGGGCTCGTCTTGAAGAAGCCGAAGAGACGCTTCGGGCCATGCGAAGCGGCGAGGTAGAGGCTTTGGCGGTTGAAACTCCTCAGGGTGACCAGGTCCTCAGCTTGAAGGGTACTGACCGCATTTACCGCACCGAGCGCAAGCGGATGGAGGAGGAATTGAGGCAAGCTCACGAGCTGCTGGAGGCCGTGACCAAAGGAACGGAAGTGATTATAGCGGCCCAGGATACGAACTTCCGTTACACCTTCTTCAATGACGCGTATGAGGAGGAGATCAAGCGGCTCACTGGCAAGGATATCCACATTGGCACGAGTATGGTCGATGTGTTCGCGCATATGCCGACACAGCAAGAGATCGCCGTGAGGGAGTGGAGCCAGGTGCTACGGGGTGAAAGTACAAGCAAGACGATAGAGTTCGGCGATCCCAGTCGCCACCGTAGAGTTTACAACGTACTTCACGCTCCTATTCGGGATTCGGGAGGCAATGTGGTGGGCGCAGGGGAGGTTGCATATGATGTCACCGAACAGGTGCGAGCGCAGAAGGAGCTGAAAAAGAGGAAACAAAGATCTGAGCTCCTGTCTGAAACAGCAACTAGGTTACTTTCCACTGAAAAGCCCCAGGAGGTTATCAACGACCTTTGTCAGAAGGTGATGGACCATCTCGATTGCCATGCCTTCTTCAACTACCTGGTAGATGAGGAGAAAGGTGCCCTCCGCCTTCATGCCTATGCGGGCATTCCAGAAAAGATTGGGAAGGAGATCGAATGGCTTGATTACGGGGTAGCGGTCTGTGGGTGTGCGGCACGGGACGCCAACCGGATCGTCTGCGAAAACATCCCCGAAACCCCGGATGTGAAAACCGAGCTCGTCAAATCTTTTGGGATCAAAGCCTATGCCTGCCACCCACTTTTCTCTGCTGGACGTGTGATGGGGACCCTATCCTTCGGCACCCGCTCAAGAACGAGCTTTACCGAAGACGAACTCTCACTTATGAAGACTGTGGCTGACCAGGTTGCAATGGCCATGGAGAGAATCCAACTGATCGAGGCCCTCCGTAAATCCCGTGCCGAATTAGAGATCCGGGTCCAGGAAAGAACTAAAGAACTTGGAAATGCTTACAAAGAATTACAAGAGCGGTCAAGGATATTAGAATCCTTCTTCAAATATACCGTTACCCCCCTCGTATTTCTCGATCGAGATTTCAACTTTATTAGGGTGAACGAAGCCTATGCCAAAGCCTGTCAGCGTGAAGTGTCAGAGTTTCCCGGGCATAACCATTTTGAATTCTATCCGTCTGAGGCCAGGAAGATATTCGAACAAGTGGTGGAGACAAGAAAGCCGCACCAAGCCATAGCGAGATCGTTCACTTTTCCCGGTCATCCTGAATGGGGGAACACCTATTGGGACTGGATCCTTACCCCCATATTAGACGATGCGGGTGAGGTAGAATCTCTTGTTCTCGCCTTGGAGGACGTAACCAAGAGCAAGCGTGCAGAGGATGCCGTCAAAGCCGAACGACATCGGTTTAATGAAGTCCTCGAGATGCTGCCGGCTTACTTAGTGCTATTGACGCCAGATTATCATGTGCCCTTTGCCAACCGCTTCTTCCGGGAGCGCTTCGGCGAGTCCCATGGCAGGCGCTGCTTTGAGTATTTGTTTGGCCGAAGCGAGCCCTGCGAGACGTGTGAAACCTACACGGTTCTCAAAACCACAGCCCCCCATCGCTGGGAGTGGACCGGCCCGGACGGCCGCAACTACGACGTCTTCGACTTCCCCTTCACTGACGTGGACGGCTCCACCCTCATCCTGGAGATGGGCCTCGACATCACCGAGCGAAAGCGGGCCGAGGAGGCCTTGCATGCGGCCTCACTGTATACACGCAGTCTGATTGAAGTAAGCCTTGACCCTCTTGTTACCATCAGCGCCGATGGTAAGGTGATGGACGTGAACAAGGCCACAGAGCTTGTGACGGGTGTTTCCCGCGAGCAGCTCATCGGGAGCGATTTTTCGGATTACTTCACGGAACCGGAAAAGGCCAGAGAGGGATACCAGCAAGTCTTCTTGCAAGGATCTGTAAAGGATTATCCTCTTACCATCCCTCACGTCTCAGGGAAAGTCACGGATGTGCTATACCACGCCACAGTCTACAAGAATGAGGCTGGAGAGATCCAGGGTGTCTTTGCTGCTGCCCGGGACATCACGGTGCGGAGGGGATTGCAGCGGCGTATCGAAGCCACCAATGCCCTCTTAAATCTCTTTGTCAAGATGCCTTCACGGAAGGACTATCTCGATGCAGCCCTGGAGCTGATTCAAAACTGGAGCAATTGCCGATGTGTAGGCATCCGGGTGCTGGAAGAAAAGGATTATATCCCTTATGAATCCTATTTGGGTTTCGACCGGGAGTTCTGGGAATCGGAGAATTTGCTCTCGGTTAAGTATGACCAATGCGCTTGTATAAGGGTCATTACTGGCAACCCCGATCCACAAGATCTTCCAGTGATGACGGCCGCAGGTTCCTTCCGTTGCGAGAACACCTTCGAATTTCTTGGCAACCTCTCGGAAAAGGAGAAGACCAGATTTAGAGGCGTTTGTATCAAGAGCGGATTCAAGTCGGTTGCCATCATTCCCGTTCGCTACCGGGATAAAGTACTGGGAGCAATTCACCTGGCAGATGAAAAGGAGGGAAAAGTACCAATAGATAATATCGAATTCATCGAATCCTTGGCCCCCCTCATCGGTGAGGCGATCAACAGGTTCACCCTGGAGGAGGAATTACGGGAATCAGAGAATCGGCTCCGAACGCTCTCATCCCAGCTTCTCTCGGTCCAGGAAAATGAGAGAAAACGGATCTCAAGGGAAATCCATGACAGCCTTGGACAATCCCTGTCTGCCATCAAATTCAAGGTGGAGGAAATCACCCAGCAGATGCGTGAAGGAAGACAAAAGAAAATGGCCGCATCCCTCGAGACCATCTTCCCCATTATTCGAGCAAGCATTGAGGAGTCTCGAAGAATCCAAATGGATTTGCGACCCTCTGTCCTTGACGATCTTGGCATCATCGCCACCCTCACCTGGTTCTCCCGGGAGTTCCAGCAAACTTATCCAAACATCCGGATCGAAAAGGAAATGAATATTCAAGAAAATGAGCTGCCAGACCCACTCAAGACAGTCATTTACAGGATCTCCCAAGAGGCATTGAATAACATCGCCAAACACAGCAAGGCTAACCTCGTTCGTCTCTCCATAGGAAAGAAGGGGCGCAATATAGAGTTGACCATTCAAGATGACGGGATGGGATTTAACTTAGAAGAAATTCTTGCTCAAGAATGGCCCAAGAGAGGACTGGGGCTCACCAGCATGAGAGAGCGGGCCGAGCTTTCGGGAGGGTCTTTTGCAATGGAATCGGCGATAGGAAAAGGAACGACCATCAAAGCAAGTTGGCCAATTTAGCTGAACGATAAGGTGATAAGGAGATGAGGAGTTAAGGAGAATGGAAAAGAAACTAATTAAGACACATAGAGATCTGGATGTCTATAAACTAGGCTTTGAAATAGCTATGCAGATATTTCAAAAAAGTAAGTCCTTTCCAAAAGAAGAACGTTACTCACTAATCGACCAGGTTCGCCGTTCGTCACGATCAGTTTGTGCTAATCTATCTGAAGCTTGGCGCAAAAGACGGTACGAGGCCTCATTCATTAGTAAGCTGAGTGACGCCGAAGCAGAAGCGGCCGAAACCCAAGTCTGGTTGGAGTTTGCTATACACTGTAATTATTTGGAAGCTGAAATTGGGCAAGAATTAATGGCCTATTATGAGAACATTATAGGGAAAATCATTAGGATGCTCAACAACCCTCTGCCTTGGTTATTACCAGGAGCAAAGCACCGTTACGTACAGTCAGAGTAATATGTTCTTCGAAACTCCTTATCTCCTTAATTCCTTATCTCCTCATCCGTATTTATTCGCGTGAGACCAGTCCTTTTTCTATCGCAAAGGCGGTTAAGGCTTGAACATTATGGAGACCCAATTTCTCCATGATGTTGGCCCGGTGTTTCTCCACGGTCTTCACACTGATACAAAGATCATCAGCAATCTCTTTGTTCTTATACCCCTCGGCAATCAGCTTCAAGATTTCGCGCTCACGATGGGTAAGGGTCTCATAGGCTGTCCGGGTTTTTAATGTTTGTCTTCCTTCTAAATATCCCTCGATCACCTTCTCTGAAATTCCAGGGCTGAGGTAGGGTTTTCCCGTCAAAACGCTTTTGATGGCCATCACCAATTCGGTGTGGGTGGAATCCTTCAGCGCATATCCATCCGCACCGGCCTTAAAGGTCGCCAGAATGTATTCTTCCGTTTTATGAACCGTCAGAACCAAAATCTTCGTCTCCGGGCATCTCTTCTTAATCTCTCGTATGGCATCCATCCCGTTCATCCTCGGCATGGACAGATCCATTAATGCAAGAGCGGGTTTCAACCTCTCAATACATTGGACAGCCATGCGGCCATCCTCTGCTTCTCCTACGATCTCAAACTCAGGCCTTGAGGAGAGTAATGCCCGCAACCCTTCCCTAAGAATGGTATGGTCTTCGGCGATGACAATCCTGTATTTTTGGTTCACGATCAGAATCCTCTGAAACCTATGTTATTTCCGAAACTTAGATCTTTTTCGATACAATATCTCCGTTGCCAAAAATACAGTCTAATTCTCTTCGAAATACAGGGTTCACCCTATTTACCATTTTATTCATCATTAGTAAAGTGAAAACTATAGAAACTCTAGAAGGCACGATTCGGCATGATAAAAACATTAATCTTCGAGGACAGTGCTTTTTTTCGACAATTACTTAAAGAGACCCTGCATTCTCGATTTCCGTCCATGGACATTGCCGAAGCCGAAAATGGGAAGGACGCTCTACAAAAAGTTGAGTCTCTCCGACCTCATCTCATCTTTATGGACATCAAATTACCCGGGGAAAATGGTCTCGAGCTAACCAAAAAAATAAAAGCCCGATACTCCGACATCAGTATTATCATCCTTACAAGCTATGATTTACCGGAATATCGAGAAGCCGCCCGCGAATATCAGGCTGATCACTTCCTTTCGAAGGGGGCATCGACCAAAGAGGATATTCTGACGTTGGTTCAGTCCATCATTACAGAACGGGATATTGATAATTGGAAATGAAGACGCTCGGAGTGATCCAATCCACCTTACCACTCCATTCCCTGTTGACGCCAAGGAAGTGCTGCGTAAAGTGTCATCCCTCGTCTTACTTTAAAGATCTCACAAAGGGAGATCCCTTAAATTATCCCG